>JABLTO010058841.1_pt1 | contig 152910 bp, 166 predicted proteins | sample 7160091 | NCBI WGS metagenome assembly JABLTO01 (sample SAMN14651225, study PRJNA627086) | human gut metagenome | isolation source: feces | host: Homo sapiens | reverse complement strand
TTTATTGCACATCGTGGAGATAAAAATAATATTTTTTCATCTGGATGGTCTTCTATGTATTTTAATGTTACAAAAGACTTTCCACATCCTGTTGGAAAAATTACTGCTGCATATCTTCCATTTTTGTATAAATCATTTACACTTTCATATGCTCTTTCTTGATGAGGTTCTAGTTTTAATATTGAATTTTCTATATTTGACATTATTTAACTCCCTTTTAACTTTGAATTACAAATATTCTTTTATATATTATCATAAATATAGTATGATTTTTTGAATGTTACATAAATTTAATATTTTTGTTATATATATGCAATATTATATAACAAATCCCCCTATATTCATAGGGGGATTTGTTAATAACATTTATTATTTTCTAAACATTTTACAAAAGCATTGCATCGTTCTACTATATCATTTTGTTTGATTTTATCTAAAGTATATCACTATTTTTTAGAAAGTAAAGGAATATTAGTATTAGTAAATCCTAATATATTTAGGCCTTTAATAACATATTCGTTTCTCATAAAATATTTCCAAATAGTTTCATTTAAATAATTTTCTATCATTAGCAGTTCTATTCCTTTATCAATCCCTATATATTCTTTAGCAAACCAGTCTTCTTTCCCTTCTAAGTTAAAACCATCTTTAAAGCCGTATTTTCCCCATAATTTTTTAAATGTATTGTAATAATATTCAATTGCTTTTATGCTTTCTTTTGGAGTAAATACAATTGAACCAATTGCACCACATGGGGAAATTGTTCCATCATTTTCAAATTTTAAATTCATATCACAGGGTTCAGATCCGAATCCTTTGTATCCTTTCGGAGAAAGACAAGCAGTCAGTCCCCAAGAATTTTCTCCGTAAGTTTTAAATTTGTTTTTATTATCTAAACAATATTCTCTATTTGCTTTTGTTGCTTTTACTGAATTTTCAAACCAATTAATGCCATCAGCATCTTTTAAATTTCTAAAATCAATCCATGCATGTGAATATTGATATGTAAATAATGTCCCACAATATGTATATATTATGTCTTTTATTTCTTTATAATCTTTCTTTTTTCTATCAAACTCATAATACATATTTTTATTTATTGGATATGTTGGAGAGCTAACCCCTAATATATACATAATTAATTGTTCAGCATATCCATCCCATTGTCCCCAGAATCCTTCTTCTGGTTTATATCCCATATAAAATAAATTATTTTCTTTGTTTCTATACCATTCCCAATTTATTTTTTTATATAAAATATTTGCTTTATTTTTTATTTCTTTTCCAAAATATTCACCTGCAACTAGTGCTCCACATATAAATATTGCTGTATCTATTATTGAAATTTCACAATTCCATTCTTTTTTTCCTGTTTTCATATTTACAAAATGATAATAAAATCCGTTTTTTCCATCTACATTATTTATAAACGTGCCTAGAGTTTGGTTTGTTCTATCATAAGCTTTTTTATAACTTATCCATTTGTGTTCTACACCTATAACTAATGCGGCTAATCCATATCCTACCGAAGCTATACTTGCAACATTGTCTGATAAAATTGTTTTATCTCTTATTAGCCCATAACCTTTGCTTTTTTTATTGGTATTTGCTTCTTTAATAAAAAAATTGTAACTTTTTCTTAATTCTTTATATAATAATTTATTTCCGCGTTTTTTTATTATTCTCATAGATTCACCTCTTAAATTAATTATATAATAATGAAGAAGATATATTCAAAGGTATTTTTTACAAGTTTTTTAATCTTTTTAAAGATAAATATTATCTATTTTCTCTAATAATATTTTTACTACACAAATAGGTGACTAAGAAATATCCACCATATATTAATACTATAAATATAGCTGTTATAATAATTGATTGTAGATTAAAGCTAACTCCTGCTGTTTTTATGATATTGTTACAAAACATTAATCCAAATATTGAATGAATAATAGCAAGAGCAAGTGGAAATATAAAGAATATTCCTATTTGTCTAAATAGAGCCTTATTTAGATCTTTTTCATCAACACCAATTTTTCTTAACATATTATATTTTTCTGTGTTGTCACTTGATTCTGATAATTCTTTAAGAGCAAGTATAGCTGCACAAGATATTAAAAAGATTATTCCTAGATATAATCCTAAAAAAGTTACGATGGCTCCAAGACCAACAGAAGCGTTTTTGATATCTTGTTTTGTATTTATAGTTAATATATAATCTCCAAAATTTTCTTTTTTAATTATATTAGTAATCATGCTTTCAACTTGTTTTTTATCACCTTTATAGTCAGCAATCATTAAGCTTGTAACTTTTTGTTCTTCTTCTAAAGCGTTATCTGGTAAAACTATAAATCCATCTTCTGATTCATTGCTTGTCATTTCATAAAATCCGTGGATTGCTTTTTGGTATTTTGGATAGTAATCGTTATTATTTATTTCTATTTTAGTATTTCTTTTTAAAGCTTCATTTTTTATACTTAACATATTTTGATAGTTTCCTACTACTATATATTCATTATATTTTAAATCAACTTTTTCTAGATTGAAACTATTTGCTATGTTATTATAATCACTATTTTTCATTAAATTTATCATTTTGTTATAACTTAAAAATCCTTTTTGATTTTTGGCTATTTCATAATAAGAGCCAAGGCTAGATTTTAGAGTAATGTTTTCATCTTTATATAATGAAAAATTAGTAATGTTGGTTAAGTTATCTTTATAATTAAAACCTAGTTTGTTAAGAGATTCTTCAAAACTTAATTTAGAGTTTTGTATTTGAATATCTGTGTAATCATATTTGATTTGATCAGTATTATAGTTTTTTCCTATTTCAATATCTAGTGGTGCGTACATACTTAAGTTTTTATTTAAAGAGCTTTTCATAGATAAAGAAGTAGAAAGAACACATATTGTTATAAATAGCATTAAGCATATTACAGTCATAGAAAGTACGGTTGTATTTATTTTACTGCTTATCTGTCTTATTACAAAACTATTTAATTTTTTATAGTATGTTTTTTTGTTCATCTTAACTATTTTTAAAATTAAACCTGATAAAGACCAAAAAATAAAAAATGTTGATATAGCTCCTAAAGCGGATAAAAATAATATTTCAAATTCGTTATTTAATCTATCTGTACCAGGAGCAACGCGATAATAAGCATATCCTAATGTACAGGCTGAAATAATAAAAATTATTATACAAAACCAAGGATTTTTAAGTTTTATTTTTTCTGATTTATTTTTTGAATATATCAAATCAATAAGTTTACATTTACTTATATTTATTATGTTGAAAATTATAACTACCAAATACATAATTCCAAAGTAAATTAAAGTTTTAATGCAAGCATTTTTAGAAAATATAAAAGTGAATTTTGTTAAATCTGCTTCAAACATATTTGCTACAATAATACTCATTAATTGAGAAAGTAAAAATCCTACTAAAAGTCCTATTGTTAAAGAAATAATACCTATAACTAGTGTTTCGAAAAATAATATTAAAGATATTTTTCTTTTACTCATTCCCAAAGTTAAGTATATTGCAAATTCTTTATTTCGTCTTTTCATTAAAAATCTATTAGCATAAATGATTAGAGATGCTAATATAAATGACACAAATACACTGACACCTGAAAGTAAACTTGTTAAAAGGTTAAGAACTTCATGTGTAGATGAAGTTACATTCATCATTGCAGTTTGACTATCTATTGCATTAAATACATAAAATATTGCAACACCAAGTATAAGAGTAAAAAAATAGATGGTATAATCTTTTATACTTTTACTGATGTTTTTTATTGATAATTTAAAGAGCATCATTTAAATCTCCACCAAGAAGTGTCACAACATCAATAATTTTATCAAAAATTTTTTTTCTAGTATCTGTTCCTTTATGTATTTCATTAAAAATTTTACCATCTTTGATAAAAATAACTCTTGTTGCGTAACTTGCTGTAAATGCATCATGTGTAACCATAAGAATGGTTGTATTAATAGTTTTATTTAAGTGTTCAAATTGTTCTAGTAACATTTTTGATGATTTTGAGTCTAATGCTCCAGTGGGTTCGTCTGCTAAAACTAATTTTGGATTAGTAATAATTGCTCTTGCTGAAGCAACTCTTTGTTTTTGTCCTCCACTCATTTGATATGGATATTTTTCTAAAATTTCAGTTATATTTAATTCTTTTGCTATTTTTCTTATTCTTTCATCAATCTTTTTAGCAGATATATTTTGAATTGATAGCGCTAAAGCAATATTTTCATAAGCGGTTAAAGTATCAAGTAAATTGAAATCTTGAAAAATAAATCCTAGTTCTTCCCTTCTAAATTTATTTAAATTGTTTCCTTTTAATTTAGTAATATCGTTGTCTGCAATATAGATATGACCTGATGTAACTTTATCTATAGTAGAAATACAATTTAGAAGTGTTGTTTTTCCAGAGCCGCTTGCTCCCATTATAGCAACAAATTCTCCCTTATCAACATCAAATGATAAATTATCAATTGCTTTTGTAAGATTTGATTTGTTACCATAGTACTTTTCAATTTTATCGATTTTTAAAATGTTTTCCATTTTAGTCCTTCCTTTCTTATTTTTTATTGAAAAAATTGTAATGTTTTTCAATTCTGTTTATATTGTAATATGAAAAATAATATTGGTCGTTATTTTAATATTACATAACATTACAATTTTGTAATATGTCTTACATTTTTGAAAGGCTAATTTTTAATTTTATAAAAATCATTTTTAGAAAAAATAATTGTAACTTTTGTATATTCTCCTAGTTTAGATTCAATGGTTATTTTATGTCCTAGCTTGTCACATAATTTCTTTGCAATATAAAGCCCCATTCCAGTTGATTTTTCTCTTAATCTTCCATTTTCTCCTGTAAATGATTTATTAAAAACTCTTGATATATCTTTTGAAGGAATACCAATTCCATTATCATAGATACTTAAATATATTTTTTCTTTATCTTCTATAATACTTATTTTTACATATGATTCTACATCATCTTTCTTGTATTTGATGCTATTATTTATGATTTGATTTAAAATGAATTCTAGCCATTTAGAATCTGTTAATACTTTTTCGTTATTGATATCAACTTCAAGTTTAATATTATTTTCTAATAAATCATCTTTGTTTTTTAAAGCTACATTTTTAATTGTTTCTTGTAAATCTTTCTCTTTAATAATATAATCTTTTTCTGCGTTTTCACTTCTTACATAATATAAAATTTGATCTATGTAATTATCTAATTTTCTAATTTCTTCTACACATCTTCTGTCAATTTGGTCTTGATGGTTATGATTTAATAATGTCAAACTAGATATTGGTATTTTTACTTCGTGTATCCACATTTCTACATATTCTTTGAAGTTTGCTACATTTAAACTATATTCCTTTACATTTTCAATCATTGATTTATTTATTTCATAAAGACTTTGATAAAAAAGTTCTCCTTCATAAAAATTTGGCTTATTTATCATTTCTAAAATTAAATATTTTTTATCTAATGAGTCTAAAGTTTTTAATAACTTTGTATAAAAATTGTATTTTCTTAAATAGTCATATAATATATTAAATAAAAGAACCATACTAAAGATTATTGTAATTGCTATTTTTAAATCATTTTGAATTTTAAAAGCATTAAGCATAAGAATTGTAATAATAAATCCAACAATTGAAATGGCAATTGGTATTATTTTATATAATAAATATTTTTTAAATTTCATAATAATTTATACCCCTGCCCTTTTCTGGTTTCTATTTTGTTTTTCAAGCCAAAGTCTTGAAGTTTACTTCTTAATCTACTAATATTAACTGTTAAAGCATTATCATTTATAAATTCATTATTGTTCCATAAATCAGTCATTAAATCATCACGAGTTACAATTTTTCCACGATTACATAGTAAATATGTAAAGATTATCATTTCATTTTTTGATAATTCTAGTATTTTTCCATCTTGCTCTAATATTCCTTTTTGTGGGTTTACCATTATACCATCATAATTCATGTCATCTTTTGATAGTTCCATTCTTTTGAATATATTTTGTATTCTTAGTAATAAGATCGTTGGGTTGTATGGCTTTGTAATATAATCATCTGCACCGTAAGAAATAGATAAAACCTCATCTACCTCTCCTATCCTACTTGTTACCATTATTACTGGAATATTAGTTTCTTTTCGTATTTCTTTTAATAAAATTTCTCCATTTACATTTGGTAAGTTTATATCTAGCAATACTAAATCAACTTTTGATTTTATTATATCTTCTTTGGTATTATTAAAGTTTTCTATTGCTGATACTTCATATCCAGAATTTTCTAACAATGTTTTTAATTCATTTCTTATAATTTTTTCATCTTCTACAATTAATATTTTTTTCATTAATATTCGTCCCTTTTCTTTTTACTAATTATATTATATCATCTTTTTGATATTTTTTACCTTACAATATTGAAACATTAAAAAACAGAGCAAATTTTTTATTTACTCTATTTTTGATATTATTTTAAATACATAAAGCATTCTTTTTCATGAGAATATATAACTCCAATTGCTTGTAAATATGAATATATTATTGTTGAGCCTACAAATTTCATTCCTCTATTTTTTAAATCTTTTGAGATGTCATCTGATAATTTTGATGTGGTTTTTTCTGTTTCATAAATTATTTTACCATTAGTAAATAGTTTTAAATATTCACCAAATGAGCCATATTCGTTCTGAATTTCTTTAAATATTTTTGAATTATTTATACTAGCATTTATTTTTAATTTATTTCTTATTATTTTTTCATTTGATAATAATTCTGCTACTTTTGCTGTGCTATAATTGCATATCTTGTTTATGTCAAAGTTATCATATGCTTTTTTAAAATCTTTTCTCTTGTTTAATACACATTCCCAAGAAAGCCCTGCTTGAAAAGATTCTAATATCAACATTTCAAATAAATACTTTTCATTAAAGTTTGGTTTGCCCCATTCTTCATCATGATATTTTATATATAAAGGATTTTGCAAGTTGCACCATTTACATCTATTTTTGTTTTTGATATTTTTATTTACATCATCTTTATTTTGTGTTTGTGCTAATTTATCTTTTTTTATTTGTTTATGATTTTTCGTCTAAATCACTCCTTGACTTAATTATTTTTATTATTCACTACTTGAATTGTCTTTACTTACTGATGAATTAGAGTTTGAAGTTGAATTTGCATTGTTTTTATTTGAGTTTGTTGATTGACTAGTATTAGTGTTTGATGATGTATTTTGTTTTGTAGTGTTTGTTGTATTTTTAGAATTAGTATTATTTGTTACATTTGTTTTATTTTGACTAGTATTTTTAGTATCGTTTTTACTGTCATTGTTTTTTGTTGTAGTATTTTTATTTGTGTTTTGTTGTGAATTTAAAATTGTTTGTTGAGGATCTTCAGAGTCAATATCTTCTGTTATTCCTTGTACAATTTCTTGTACTTTATTTGTTATTTTTTCATTATTTGTATCATTATTATTTTTAAATTCATTTCCATTATGTTTATCACATAATCCTGGTACAGTTCCCCATAAGAAATATTCTGTATATGTGTTTTGACAACCAGTTCTTGCTTTTTTTCCGGTTTCTGGACATATAGTAACTGAAGAAACCGCCGATGGTTTTTCAAATTTTGCTGTTTTTAATCCTGTATGAACTCTACTCATTACATTTGCCCATAATAACCCTGCTGGATTCTTTTTATTAAAATGAATAGACTCGTTTTGGTCATATCCATACCATGTAACAGCTGTATAATATGGAGTAAATCCACATAACCATCTGTCATAATTTTCGTCTGTTGTACCTGTTTTAGCAGCAACATCTATTCCAGATATAGCACAATATGTTGCTGTTCCATTTGTCCCTGTTACTGGTTGAGTTAATATTTCTTTTAGTATATAAGCTACTTCTTTTGAGAAAACTCTTCTAGATTTTTGTTTGCTTTTTATAATTAATGTTCCGTCTTTGTTTTCTATTTTGTTGTAAAATGTAGGTTCAATATAAACTCCATCATTAGCAATTGTTGCATATGCTCCAGCCATTTCTAGTGGACTAATACCTTTTTGTAAACCTCCTAAAGCTAATACTAAATTATTATCTTCTTCTGTTAATGTTGTAACTCCCATTTTTTCTAAGAATTTTATAGATTTTGATGGTTTTAATTTTTCCATAATTTCTACAAATGGTATGTTTTGTGAAGATTCTACAGCTCTTCTTACAGTTACTTTTCCTAATGATGGATTATAATCTGTTGGATGATATCCTTCTGCAAAATCTCTTTCTGTATCATCATAAATAGATGCTGCTGTAATCATTTTTTTACTTATGGCAGGAGCGAGTACTGCTATAGGTTTTATAGCAGAACCAGTTTGTCTAATACTTTGTGTTGCTCTATTTAAAGATCTTGGTTCTGTTTTCTTTCCTAATCCTCCTGTGCATCCTGTAACATATCCTGTTTTATGATCAATTATTACCATTGCTGCTTGGGAAGAGTTTCCACCATTTTTTGAAGCTAAAGAATATTTGCTTTTTTCAAATTCGTTTTCAGTTTTTGTTTGTATATCAGTGTTTTGAGTACTATATATTGTTAATCCAGCCATATTTATATAATTAGTAGCAAATGTTTCAGAAATATGATATTTTTGTTGAATATCTTTAGTTACTTCTGGAATAAGTGCATCTGTGTGATATGAATATACACCATTTCCTGAAGTTATATCACCTTTTTTAAATTTTAATCCTGAATCTACTTTAGCTACTGCATTATTATAGCTTTCTTGATCTATGTATTTTAACTCTATCATTTTTGATAAAACTATTTTTGTTCTTTTCTTTATTTTTTCTGAATTATCTTTATTTTCGAATGGGCTGTAAGAATTGGGTGAATTATTAATTCCTGCTAAAAAAGCACATTCTTCAAGAGTTAAATCTTTTGATGATTTGCTAAAATAATATTTGCTACCAGCTTCTACGCCATATATATTAGGTCCAACATATATAATATTTAAATACGCTTCTAATAATTGATCTTTAGTTGTGCATGTTTCAATTTGAAATGCTTTCCACCATTCTTTTATTTTTCTAGATATACTATCTGTTGAATCTCCTGTTAAGTTTTTTACCAATTGTTGAGTTATAGTACTTCCACCATATGAAGAAGATCCTCCATGCAGTACATAAGAAGCAATTGCTGCACCTGTTCTTTTAATATCTACACCGCCATGAGAATAAAATCTTTCATCTTCAATTGCTACATATGCATTTTTTAAATTGTTTGGCATATCTGATAATTTAGTTTTTTCTTTCTTTTTTTCGCTTCCTAACTTAGCAATAACATTGCTATTTGTGTCTTTTACAACAGAGTTTTCATCTAATAGCATATCTTTAGCAATTTTTTTCCATCTATGTGTAATTATTCCTAGCCAAGTTCCAAAACATATAATTAATATCACTATAAAAATAATAACTATTTTTAATACATTTTTAGATTTATCTTTTTTATTTTTTCTTTTATTTTTTTTATCTAAATTACCTTCACTTATATTATCTTTATCATTTTTTAGTAATGCTTTAGGTAATTCTCTTTCTTTGCTTGTTTGGGCTTTTTTTCTCAAATTTATCACTTTCCTTAATAGTTAAAAATTGTATTTATAGTATATCATATTTTTAATATAATACAAACCTTTAAATTGAAAAATCTTTTATTGTATGTTATAATTATATAAGTTACATTTTAACTAAGTTTATGCTATATTTAGCAAAACTTTTATTCCGTTATTTATCAACTTAAGGAGGGACTTTATATGCGGAAATTATTAATGCCAATTTACTTGGTAAGCGCATTTGCTGGAATGTATGCAGGTTTTTTGAACTTTAAATCAATTCCGGTTGGTTTTGCAATATTATCTGGCTTGGGCTTAGGTGAATTAGCGGGAACTTGTTTATGTGTTATTGTGGGATTTTTATCTCGTAAAAAAACAAAATAGTTCCGTATTAAGGATCTAATAATTGCATATTATTAGGTCTTTTCTTTTTTGTGTTTTTGGTATATAATTTCATTTATAAAGTATTATTATATTATATAATTTAAAATTGTTATAATACTGGAGGTTGTAATGATACTTACTAAAATAGAAACAAATATAAAAAGAAAATTATTCCTTCATAAAACTGAAAAAATAACATTTCCTACCTCTTCTAATATAATTGAATTTGATGTTATTAGTGTTGATCAAAAGCAAAGTTTTCAAACTTTATTAGGATTTGGAGGGGCTTTTACAGAAAGTACAGGTTATTCTTTAAGTACTGTTGATGAAAAAATATATAATAATATTATTGATGATTATTTTTCAAAAGATGGTTTAAATTATTCGTTATGCAGATTACCTATTGGTAGTTGTGATTTTTCATTGAATAGTTATTCTTATTCATATAAAGATAATCTATCTGATTTTAATATAAAAAGAGATCAAAAATATATTATACCAACTATAAAATCTGCTCAAGAAAGAAACAAAAATATAAAATTTGTATCTTCTCCTTGGTCCCCTCCTGCTTTTATGAAAGATAATAATGATTTAAATAATGGAGGTAGATTATTAAAAAAATACAAGAAAACATGGGTCAAATATTTGGTAAAATATGTACAAAATTATATGTTAGAAAATATAAATATAGATTATATGACAATACAAAATGAACCTAATGCTAGTCAATCTTGGGAATCTTGTAGATATACAGCTGAAGAAGAATCAGATTTATTAAGAAATTACCTCTTCCCTATTTTCAAAGAAAATAATCTAAAAACTAAATTTTTAATATGGGATCATAATAAAGATAATATTTTAGAACGATCAATAAATTGCTTAGTACAAAATGGAGCTCTTAATTATGCTTCTGGAATAGCTTTTCATTGGTATACAGGTAGTCACTTTCAAAATCTTAGTCAACTTAATAAATTGTTTCCTAATAAATTATTAATACACACTGAGGGTTGTACAGGATATTCAAATTTTAATCCTAGTGACGAATTATTCAATGCAGAAATGTATGCGAGTGAAATTATTGGAGATTTAAATAATGGCGTCAATGGTTTTATAGATTGGAATATGGTATTAGAATATAATGGACGGGCCAAACCATAAAAAGAATTACTGCAATAGCCCTATAATGATAAATAAAAATCATTCTAATTATATAAAAACACCTTCATTTTATTATATTGCTCATTTTAGTAAATATATAAAACCAGGTGCTAAAAGAATTAATTTAAGTACATTTACAGATAATGTTTCTGGAACAGCTTTCGAAAATAAAGACAAAAGTATTGTTATTGTATTATTTAATAAAAATAATTTTAATATAGAATTTAATTTGTGCTATAAAAATCATGTTTTTCATGATAATTTAGATAGTCATGCAATTATAACTTTAATAATAAATGGAGAGTGAAACTTATGATAAAAAGAGATGAAAACCCTGAATATCTAAATGCTTTTTTAGACTATTCAGCGACAATATTAAATAAGTCACCTAATAGTATAAAAGAATATAATTATGATTTAGGTATGTTTTTAAGATTTATTAAGATTCATTTTAAAATGACTTCTGAAACTGAATTTAATAAAATAACAATTGATGATATAACAATAGAAGATTTAGAAAAAGTAAAATTAGAAGATATTCATGCTTTTTTATCTTATTTAAGCAATACTCACCATAGCAAAGCTGCAACAAGAGCTAGAAAAGCTTCTACAATCAGAATATTTTTTAAATATTTATCTCAAAAAGCGGGATTGTTAAAAATTAACCCTGCACAAAATCTAGAGAATCCAAAACAAGATAAAAGATTGCCTAAATATTTATCATTAGATGATAGCAAAAAGTTATTAGATGCAGCTTCTGATGAAGATAATAGAAATTATCAAAGAGACTATGCTATTACAACTTTATTTTTAAATTGCGGTATGCGTCTTTCAGAATTAGTTAATATAAATGTCAAGGATATTAATTTTAGTGATTGCAAATTAAATGTTATTGGTAAAGGAAATAAAGAAAGAACAATTTATTTAAATAAAGCTTGTATGAATGCTATTGCTGATTATTTAGAAGTAAAACCTAAACAAGGAATTAAACATGATAATAAAAATTCAGAAAAAGCCCTATTTTTAAGCGAGAGACGTGAAAGAATTAGTAATAGAACTGTTCAACATATTATCTCAAAAGAATTAGAAAAAGCAGGTTTAGATACAAGAAAATATTCTGTGCATAAATTACGCCATACTGCAGCTACTTTAATGTATCAATATGGACAAGTAGATATAAGGGCTTTGCAAGAACTTTTAGGACATGAAAGTATTTCTACAACAGAAATTTATACTCATGTTAATAATGAACAAATTAGAAATGCTGTTGAACGTAATCCTTTAGCAAATATTTAAATTAAATGAAAATTTATGCGATTTATGTGCTTTTCTTTCATATTGCATATACTTGTATACTACAGCATATAGTAAACTAATATTTTAAATTAAAAGCTTGAGCAGCGCTAGCTCACGGATTACCCGTGAAACCTCGAAAGTTTTAATGAAAAATATTAATTTACTATATGATGTATAAAAAATAATAGAATTTTCATATAAAAAAGAATAGGTTTTATTATCCCCTATTCTTTTTTACTTTTATTATATAAGTCCTTTTTTATCATGTACTTTTATATAATATGGTTGTATATCTGGTAGCAAGCTATCCATATATATAATATTTCCATCTTTGTCTTGTATCTTTAAATTTGGAAAAGTCCTTATCATTTTTTTATTGCTAAAATATTTATTTATAAAATTTGATAGTTTTTCATTATCATATATATTATGATATAAACTTATAATTTGATCTTTATTTTCTACATTTAGGTCATGCTCTACTTCCATTCTTATTAAAAATAAATTTTCAGCTATTCCTGTTATTATACAATTTATAAATAAAGCAATAATTGTTATTGAGATTACTATTTTTAATGTTTTCATAGAAAATTTACTTTTAAACCATTCAATTAAATCATCAATTTTAGGATTTACAGAACATATTAAATATATAGCTAAAAATCCCCAAAATATTGAAAAGAAAACACATATTCTTCCATTAATATTTAAAGGCATATTAGAATAGTCCCACCATTTTACATGTAACATCATTTCACCCAAAAAGCTTACAAGGTATTCAACTATTGAGCCAATTATAAATCCTAACACAAATAATGTATTATATCTTTTTGAGTATTTATGAAGAAATATAATCATTAATGCAGCTCCTACCCCATATATTGCACAAAAAGGTCCATATAAAAAGCTTTGTCTACTCTCCCACACCCCTTTTGTGGCTATTCCAAATAATGTTTCTATAATATATCCTAATATACTATATATTATAAAATACGCAAATATTTTCCAAATGCTGATTCCTAGAATACTAAATCCCCATTTTTGATTAGCATCGTTTGTATTAACATTTTTTACTTCTTCTTTTTTAACTTCTTTTTCCATATACAATCCCTCTTATTTTTTTATTATTGGTATTTTACCATATTATTATTCTATATACAACTTTTTCAAATTAATATATTTATAAAAATTAACTAAATATCATTACAAAAGTATTGGACTTATTTGTTGCCCTTCTAAAGCTAGTTTTGTAGTTTTTATTATATATTCAGAATCAAATACTACTGATCTTGGTTTTGTTATAGGATTATCTTGTCTAAATGGAACAAAATAATAATTTTTACGATTTAATAATTTTCCTATATTTTCTGCATTTCCACTTAGACCATTGTTAGTAGATGGTGCAATAACCACTGGTAAGCCGATTTCTTAAATGTGATTTCACAGCCATTACTGCTGGTGTATCTACTATATCACAAGCAAGTTTTGACATAGTGTTTCCGAGAACATGGAGCTACAATCATTATATCTGTCATTTGCTTTGGTCCTATTGGTTCTGCATCTTGAATTGTATGAATAATTTTTTTACCTGTTATTTTTTCTATTTCATTAATAAAATCTTTTGCTTTACCAAATTTAGTATCTAAATCATAACTATTATATGACATTATTGGTATTACTTGAGCTTCTAATTTTATTAATTCTTTAATTTTAGGTATTACTTTTTTAAATGTACAAAATGAACCTGTTAGTACAAATCCAATTTTTTTGCCTTTTACATCCAAAACTTATTAATTCCCCCTTTCATATTACATTTATATATAATATGAAATTTTACTAATTTTGGAATACTATTTGTCGTAAAAAGTAGAAAAATAAAGCAGATAACTTTTTTACTTCTTCAGTAAATAGTATATTAATATTTTGAATTAAAAGCTTGAGTAGCGCTAGCTTACGGATCACCCGTGAAACCTCGAAAGTTTTAATGAAAAATATTAATATACTATTTACTGAAGATAGAATTTACTTATAAAATTTAAAAGAGCACCTACAAAGAAGTGCTCTTTTATTTCTTAATTTTTGTTAGCTACATTTACCTTTTTATCATGTTTTGTCTTTAAATAATCTACAATTAATGTAATAGCCATAAATACTATAAATATTCCAACTAATATACATGCATTTTTTGCAATCATTCCATTATCAACTTTTATAAGTGATTCTTTTATTAATCTAATTGTATAATTCATTGGCATAAATTTATATATACTTTGGAAGAATTTTGGTACTGTTTCTATTGGGAATGTTCCTCCACTTGCTGCTAATTGTAATACCAATAATAATATGCCTAAAAATTTTCCTACATCTCCTAATTTTATTACTAAAAATTGTAATATGCTAAAGAATACAATAGATGTTAAAATACATGTTCCATAATATAGCCAAATGTTTGTAACTCCAAATCCTAATCCTGCCTTTAAGATAAATCCTAATGCAATTCCTTGTGCTACTGAAATTACAAAATATAATCCAGCACGTAAGTATTTATTTTGAGCATTTCTACCAAGTAATTTAAATCTGTCATCAGGATCATAATAGAATATAATTAGCATAATTAATGCACCAACCCATAAAGATATAGACATAAAGTATGGAGCAAATCCTACACCATAAGAATCTACTTGTGCGTAATCTTGTTCGTCTACTTCTACTGGTTCTGATGTATATTCATCTAATCCATTTAAATTCTTTAATTCTTCTTGAGTATTTTCTATTCCGTTATTAATTTCATTTTTAAATGTATTTGTACCATCTAATAATGTTTGACTTCCATTTAATGCTTGACTAGAACCATTACTTAATTGCTTTGTTCCTTCTTTTATTGTTTTTGAATTAGTACTTAGTTCTTTTAATCCTTTTTGTAATTCTTCATTTCCTGTTTTTGCACTGCTAATTCCTTGTTTTAATGTAAACATTCCAGAATTTAAAGTTTGTACTTTTGTGTTTAGAAGATTTACACCTTGTTCTAATTCTGTTCCTTTTGATTGAAGTGTTCCTAATAATTGTGCACTTCCAGCTGAAGAACTTTGCATTCCTTGTAATATTTTAGCAGCTTCATTAAGTGCGTCTGGATTATGAGTTTGTTGATAATTTGCTAAATCTTCTCCTACCTTTTGTATTTGAGTTGAAGTTGCATTAACACTTGAAACTAATTGATTAACACCTTTTATATAACTACTAACTCCTGTATTTAATGTGTTTGTTTTTTCTGCTAATTGACTTGTTCCAGAATAAATTTCATCAGCGCCTGAATTTAAGCTATTTAAACCATTTGCAAGTTTTTCACTTCCTGCATATGCACTATCTACTCCCGAATCAAATTTTTCATAATTAGTACTTAAATTATTTGTTCCTTTATTTAATTCTTGTAATCCACTTTGTAATTGTGATGTACCATCTTGTAGTTGATTTGCACCATCTGAAATTTCTCCCATTTTATCTGGAACTTCTTCTAATTTATCAGATAATTTTCCAACTACTTTTTTACTTACTTCACTTCTTAACTCTGTTTCAACTGTAGTTACTACTTTATTAATTATTTGTGATGCTAAATAATTATTTTTTTGGTTTGGTGAATATGATATTGTTGTAACTTTTCTATCTGAATTTTCAGCGTTATTCAAATCTTTTGTGAAGTTTTTAGGAATTGTTATTGTAGCATAGTAATCTTGATTTACTAACCCCTCTTGAGCTTCATCACTATTATTTAAAACTGTTATTGTCATAGTGTCTTTATCTTTTAATTTGTTTACCAATTCAGTTCCTAAATTTTCATCATTATCTCCTTCATCTAAATTAACAATAGCAATATTCATATCATGTAGATTTCCATATGGATCCCAGAATGCTTTCAAATAAAAAAAGCTATATAATACTGGAATTATTATAACTGCTATTATTATGATTACTTTCATAAATTTTTTATTTTTCATTTTGACGACCTCCTAAATTAATCTCTAATAAATTATTATAGGAGATTTTTTTATTTTTGCAACAACAAATATATACTTTTGTAAAGATATACTACATTTTTAATTATTTGTATATACATTTGTATATTATCTTTACTTTTGTATAAAAAAGTTGTAAAATAATATTAGGTGATATAAATGAATGATTTAAGAGTAAAAAGAACATATATATTATTAAAAAATGCATTATTTGAACTTTTAGCACATCAATCTTTTGAAGAAATAAAAGTTAATGATATATGTAATTTAGCAATGGTACATAGAACTACTTTCTATAGCCATTTTTCAGATAAGTATGAATTATTAGAATATTGTATAAAAGATGTTGAGGATGAATTAACTCAAAAGATCAAATATAATAAATATTCTAATTTAAGAGAATTCTATACAAATTTAATTATGAGTTTACTAGAATATATTGCAGATAATAAGAAATTTTTTAAAAATGTATTAAAAAATAATTCTAACAATAATATAGTAGCTCTTTTTACTAATGCTTGCATATCTTACATTACTGAAATGCTTGAAAAAGAAGAAGATATGGAAATTTATCATGAAATTCCCATATCTATAATTGCTCAATTTTATTCAGGCGCTGTAATTAACACTATTATTTTTTGGTTAAAAACAAATAGTAAATTATCAGAGAAAGAACTATGTGAATATATAGTATCATTGATATTTGACCAGACACACAACTAAATATTGTTTTGCTCATATTTCTTTCTTTTATCTCTTCTTGCCTTTCTCTTATATTTTAATCTGTAATTAAAATATGTATTACAGCAAACTAATAATATTAGTATAGCTAATGTTACTTTGCTTTGTAAAACTTTTATTAAGTTACCAAAATTATTAATTTTAAATAAGTATTTCCCTTCTATTTGACTATAGCTTACTTTTTCTTTGTCTTCTCCCCTATTATTATCTCCTTTTGTTCTATACATTTTTATTCCATTTTCTTCGGAAACGCCTACTATTCTATGAGTATTTATACACTCGCCATCATGAAAAGAAATAATATCATTAATTTTTATTTCTTTTTCTGGGACTTTTTTTACAAATATTGCATCTCCTACCATTATTGTAGGTTCCATACTTTCTGAGACAATAACAAAATTTTTATATCCTATAAAATCTGGTATTTTATTAGGTCTTATAAAAGATTTGACTATTAATGTAATATTTATAACTATAATTGGTATTATTATTATATATATAAAAATACTTATTATTTTTTTTATTTTTTCATTTCTGTTTTTTATTTCTTTATAGTCACGTATTTTATACATTGATATCTCCTTGTCTTTAGTTATATATAATTTATTCTAACACAATAAATAGCTTTATACAATAATGCTATTTATATGTAATTAAAATGTAATATTTATATCATTTACTTTATTAATCTTTAAAGTTATAATAGATTATAATACAAAAGATATTGGAGGATATTATGCTTTTTTACAATTTTAATTCACTAGATGATTTTATAAAAAATGAACTAATGACAAGTATTCAATCAGAACAAGAAAAACTTAATAAAATTAAAGATTTATATATGTCAAAAAAGTCAAACTTGCTATTATTAATAACTAATATAATTTCAGAAACAATTAATAATATAGATGAAAGCAAATCTCAAGAATTTTATGATTTGGCTGATTCCCTTAAAGATTCATTTGAAGAGTTAAATCTAATATGCAAATTAGTAGATGTTTTAACTACATCTTTGACTGATATTATATCTTTATATGATCACAATATAGATAATAATTATAACGAGATAAAAGCAGATTTAATAGAATATAATAAAAAAAGTGATGAATTATTCAATAAATTATTCGCTTTTGAAAACAAATCAACTTCTTCTATAATATCAGCTCTTGAAGGATTATCTAGTACTACTAGTTCTAAGATGTCAAAAAATAAAAACAAATTAAAAAATATTAGTCACAATATTGATCCTCTTATAAAAAATATAGAATTATCTCATGAAGATAATAATACACTTATTATATCTGAAAAAACACAAAAAGCATATTTGCCTTATAAATATGAAGACGTTGAAAAACTTTTTCAAAAATCAAAGAATAAATATAAAACAATGCAAGAAATTGTAAATGAATTATATGTTTTACCTCTTAATTCTTTTAAAAGTTCATCTATTGCTAGATTTAGAGAAGCTTATTCTTTAATAAGAAATAAAGAACATGAATCTGTTTTAAAAGCTTTAGATTTAGGATTAGAATTAATGTTTAAATATGAATTAAACCCTATTATTATAGCAGCATGTAGAAACTTAGACGAACTAGATATTTATCTTGATTGTTTAGATAGCAATGAATTAAATGAATTTCACTGTTTTGAAATAAAATTTGAAGTTCTTCCTAAAATATCATCAATAAGCAGAAAAAGAAAAATTTAATTTTTTCCTTTTTTGCTTATTTTTTCTCTTTTTTTATATTATAAAATTTATTTTTTTACGCAAACTATAAAAAATGGAGATAAATTATGAATCAAATATTAAATACAAAGTTGCAAACAAATAACCAAAAAAACAAAAAAATGTTCAAAATACAATTTTTCGTTTCTTCTTTTATTTTTTTATTAGTTTTAGTATCTTTTGGGTGGTATTTTCTTTCTATTCAAAGAAAAGAAAAAATGTCTTCTGATGTCATAGATAATTATAATGTATCTAAATTGTATGCAAATCTTTCTGACAATAGTGCATATGAAAATTCTATTAATATTTTTGGAATAATTGAAATACCTAAAATAAATATATATTACCCTATTTTTTCTAATCTTAGTGATGAGTTATTAAAAATTGCTCCTTGTAAATTTTACGGTTCTACATTAAATAGAAATGATAATATTTGTATTGCTGGACATAATTATAATAACTCATTATTTTTTAGTAATATTGCCATTTTAAATGCAAATGATGAAATATATATTTATGATAATGAAGGAAAAAAGTATATATATAATGTACTAAAAATATATGAGGTAAAATATGATAATCTTTCACCAATTTTTGATTATGATAAAAATTCAAAAGAATTGACTTTGGTTACTTGTAATAATTTGAATTCAAACAGAATAATTTTAAAAGCAAAACAAAATGTTTAATTTTATTTCGATTAATAATAAATTAACAATAATTTAATGCTAAACTAATAATAAACTAATATTTTGAATTAAAAGCTTGAGTAGCGCTAGCTTACGGATAACCCGTGAAACCTCGAAAGTTTTAATGAAAAATATTAGTTTATTATTAGTTTTATATAAATTTTTATATTACAACAAAATAAAGCATACTTTATCAAATACGCTTTATTTAATAACTTTGTTATTATAAATTTTTATAATCATCTATTTTTTTATATGCATATACAGCTGAAATACCAAATATAGCTACTAATACAACTACTGGTATTGAACTTTCTACACCTGTTTTTGGTAAATCTGTATTGTTGTAAATGCTTGAATTATTTGTATTATTGTTTTTGTTTTTGTTTGCGTTTGCATTGTTTGTATTTGTATTATTTCCATTTTTATTTGCGTTGTTTGCATTTGTATTCTTGCTTGCATTATTTTCTGTTGAGTTACCTAATGTACCTGTTAAATCTTGAAAACTTGTATCATTATTTTCTGCTGCAAATACATTTGTAGAAAATAATATAACCATTAAACTTACTAATAAAATTGAAACTACTTTAACTAAATTTGTTTTTTTCATAATTAATCTCCTCACTTTTATATGTTTTTATTATTGTTATAACTGTTTATAATTATACTAATTAAATAGTTATTTCACAAAAAACATATAAATTTAATATATTCTTTTGTCTTACAATTCATATTGTATACTTATTTATTATCTATGTCAATAGTTTTTATTTAGTTTAATATTACATTTTTGTTACGAAATTATTACATTATTTTTTGTTTTTAGACATTAAATTTAAATAAAACTATATCTCCATCTTGCATAATGTATTCTTTTCCTTCTGAACGTACTAATCCTTTTTCTTTTGCTGCGTTCATTGAACCTTCTCTTATTAAATCATCATATGAAACTATTTCTGCTTTTATGAATCCTCTTTCAATATCAGAATGAATTTTTCCTGCAGCTTGTGGTGCTTTTGTACCTTTTTTTATTGTCCATGCTCTTACTTCTGGTTCTCCTGCTGTTAAGAATGACATTAATCCTAATAAGTCATAGCTTTTCTTAATTACTTTATCTAATCCTGATTCTTGTAAGCCTAAAGCTTCTAGCATTTCTTTTTTGTCGTCTTCTTCTAATCCTGAAAGTTCTTCTTCTATTTTTACGCATAATGGAATTACTTCTGCATTTTCTTTTGATGCATATTCTTTTACTTTTAAAACTAATTCATCATTTTCTGCATTTTCCATTTGTTCTTCTGAAACATTTGCAATATAAAGTATAGGTTTTGTTGTAAGTAAAAACATATCTTTGACCATTACTTCTTCATCTTCATTAAACTCAAGTGCTCTTGCTGATATACCATTTTCTAGATTTTCTTTTATTTTTTCTAATAAATCAATTTCTTCTTGATATTTTTTGTCTGCTTTTAAATTCTTTCTTGCTTTATCTAATCTTTTATTTACTGTTTCTATATCAGCAAAAATCAATTCTAAATTAATTGTTTCTATATCTCTTATTGGATCTACACTTCCATCTACATGTACTACATTTGAGTCATTAAAACATCTTACAACTTCACATATTGCATCTGTTTCACGAATATGTGAAAGGAATTTATTTCCTAATCCTTCCCCTTTGCTTGCGCCTTTTACTAATCCAGCAATATCAACAAATTCTATTACTGCATGTGTTGTTTTTTGTGGATTATACATTTTTGTTAATTCATCTAATCTTTCATCCGGAACAGGTACAACTCCAACATTTGGTTCTATTGTACAAAAAGGATAATTTGCACATTCTGCGCCAGCTTTTGTTATACTGTTAAACATTGTACTTTTTCCTACATTTGGTAATCCTACAATTCCTAATTTCATTTTTTCCTCCTTAATTTAAAATAAAAATTATTGTATTTTCACTTTAAATTTTAAATTATATTGTATTCTTTGATTTATTATTAATTTCTTCTAATATTTTTTTCTTAAATTCTTCCATTTTCATAGTTCCTATATCGCCACTTTCTCTTGAACGAACTGCTACTAGGTTATTCTCCACTTCTTTTGCTCCAACAACTAGCATGTAAGGAATTCTTTGAAGTTGTGCTTCACGAATTTTGTATCCTGTTTTTTCATTCCTGTCATCAACTTCTACACGTATTCCCTCTTTTATTAATTCTTCTTTTACTTGATATGCATATTCATGTTGATCATCTGTTATTGGTAATATTTTAACTTGCATTGGTGCAAGCCATGTTGGAAGCAATCCTTTTGTTTCTTCTAATAAGAATGAGATAAATCTATCAGAACTTCCTAATATTGCTCTGTGTATTACAACAGGTCTATGTTTTTCTCCATCTTTTCCGATATATTCAAGTTCAAATCTTTCTGGTAATGCAAAATCTAATTGACAAGTTGGGATTGTTACATCATGATTTAACGCTGTTTTTATTTGTATGTCTATTTTTGGACCATAAAATGCTGCTTCTCCTTCTGCCTCATAGAATGGAATTTTTAATTCTGTTAATATTTCTCTTAGTTGGCTTTCTGCTGTCTCCCACATTTCATCATTATCAATATATTTTTCTTTATTATTTTTATCTCTTAATGATAATCTATATTCAAAGCTTGATTCAGGGAATCCAAAATCTTTTTGATATACTTCTACTATTAATTTTAAAACTTTTCCAACTTCTTCTTTTATTTGATCTAGTCTTACAAATAAGTGGGCATCATTTTGACACATTTGTCTAACTCTTTCTAATCCGCAAACACTTCCACTATCTTCATATCTAAAATCATGTGCAAGTTCACCAATTTTTATTGGTAAGTCTCTATATGAATGTAATTTGTTTTTATAAACTAACATATGATGTGGGCAGTTCATAGGTCTTAGAACCATTTCTTCGTTTTCCATTTTCATAACAGGGAACATATCTTCTTTATAATGATCCCAGTGTCCTGAAGTTTTATATAAATCAACATTAGCAAGTGATGGTGTATATACATGTTCATATCCTAATTTTAACTCTTTGTCTTGTATATATCTTTCCAAAATTCTTCTTATTGTAGCGCCATTTGGTAAATACATTGGAAGTCCTGCACCTACTAAAGGATGTGTCATAAATAATTCTAGATCTTTTCCTATCTTTCTATGATCCCTTGCTTTTCTGTCTTCTAGTATTTGCATATATTCTTCTAGTAAACTAGCTTTTGGGAAAGATATAGCATAAATTCTTTGTAACATTTTATTTTTTTCGCTGCCTCTCCAATAAGCACCTGATGAAGATAATATTTTTACTGTTTTTACTTTTCCTGTACTTTCAAGATGTGGTCCAGCACATAAATCTGTAAAATCACCTTGTTTGTAAAAACTTATTTCTTCTCCTTCTGGTAATTCGTTTATTAATTCTTGTTTATATGGTTGACCTTCCATTAACTCTAGAGCTTCTTGTTTAGGTAAAGAAAATCTTTCTATTTTTATATTTTCTTTAATGATTTTTTTCATTTCTTGTTCTATTTTTTCTTTATCTTCGTCTGTAAATGGTTTTTCCACATCAAAGTCATAATAGAATCCTTCATCAATTGATGGTCCAATAGCAAATTTAACATCTGGGAATAGTCTTTTTACTGCTTGTGCCATAATATGTGATGTTGTATGCCAATATGCTTTTTTACCATCTAAATCATCATTATTAAATGTATGAATAACTAAATTACAATCTTCTTTTATTTCATATCTTAAATCTTTAATTTCATTGTCTATTTCTCCACAAGTTGCAACTCTTGCTAAACCCTCACTAATTTTTTTTGCGACATCTAAAATAGAACTTCCTTTTTCTACTTCTAAAATAGATCCATCTTTTAAACTAACTTTTATCATTTTATATTCTCCTTTCTATAATGATTTTTAAATCATCAAAAAACACTCCTAGGCTAATAACCTATAGGAGTGCATTTATTTACACGGTTCCATCCTTGTTTTTACTTAATTTTAAGATTGTAACGTATCTTATACGTCTAGCTTATTCACTAGAAACTTAGAAGAGGTAGTTTTTCAGATATGTTTTCTTAAGTTAGCTTTCAGCCTATGGCTAACTCTCTCTTTAAGTAACCTTTATCTTACTTTTTTTCTTACTCGTTTTTACTTATTGATTATAATTTTAATACCTTTTTATAGAAAAGTCAACAGTTTATTAAAATAAAAAAGTATTGAAGGCGGAAAACTGTTTTAGTTTTTCGCCTTCAGCTTAGCATTTTGTTAATCTTCTGTTTCTTCAAAAGCACCTAATGTATTTAAGACATTCATATTTGTTATAAAATCAAATAAACATTGAATATCAATTGTTGATTTATTAGGATGTTTTAAATACACCTTCAAAGGCTCAGCCTTTTTCACATACGGAGTATCAAAGTTCTGTACTAAGAAACCGTCTTTAGGACGGTTATCTTTTTCTATTTTTTTACCAGAAAACAGTTCATAATACTCTCCATCTTCACGTCTCGCTAAAAAATACATAGTCACAAACATATGTCCACAGCCAGTTCCATCATTATAACTTGATATAATCATAGAAGTTATAACGTAAACATCTGCTACTTTTACATTTGCATCAACAGTGCCTTTCCGCTTTCTTTTTTTAAATGCCATATTTCTTTCCTCCTGAAAAAATTTTTTATAGTAAATGTCACGTGTCGTCCTGAAAACAGGATGTCGACAAATTTACATAATAATTTTATCATTTATTTTTTGATTTTGCAATACTTTTTTACTTTTTTATATATAATACGATAATTAATGGAGCTTCCAACGGGAATTGAACCCGTGACCTCAGCCTTACCAAGGCTGCACTCTACCAACTGAGCTATGGAAGCATATTTAAGAATAAACCACATTAATTGTGATTTATTCTTTTTTATCTCTTTATATTTTTTAATCATTATTAAACATATTTTTTATTGCTTTTTTTCTTATTCTTTGAATTGCATTATCAACCGATTTTACAGGAGAATCTAATCTTTTAGCAATTGTAACATAGCTTTCTCCTTTTATAAATCTATCTAGAACTTGTTTTTCAAACTTACTTAATGATTTATTTACAGCATTTTGTATTTCATTATAGTATTCTTCTTTCATTATGGTTTCTAATGGATCTTCTACTGTTTTGCTATCAAATGTATCAATAAGTTCAACACTATTTTCGTCATTATTATCATATGCTGCAGTATTTAATGATAAGTATGAATTCAATGGCATATGTTTTTGTCTATTTGAACTTTTTATTGCTGTAATTAATTGTCTTTCAACACAAATATTTGCAAAAGATTTGAATGTATTTTGTTTTTCAGGATTGAAATCTTTTATTGCTTTAAACAGTCCAATCATTCCTTCTTGAATGACATCTTCTCTTTCTGCTCCTATTATAAAATATTTTCCTACTTTTGCGTTTACAATATCTTTATATTTTTCTAATAAATAAACCAAAGCAGACTCATCACCTTGTTTTATTTGAGATATTATTTCTTCATCTGTTAAATTGTTATATTTGTCTGTTGTAAAGAATACATTTTCATTTTGCATGTGTCAAAATACCTCCAAATGTGGTTTTTTTACATTATATATGTCAAAAAAGTTAATGTCAAGCACTTCTTAGCTATTTTTTGTGCTTTTTTTCTATCAATATATATAATACATTAAAACAATAAAACTGAGGAAGATATAAGATTAAAATTTTTGTTTTTTAATTATATCTTTCTCAGTTTTAAACTAATTATTCTGTAAATTATTTGTTAATCTCTTCTATTAGGACACTCCAGATTTCATCTAATTCCATATCTTTTTGCCATGAAGCAACACCACCTAAATTATTTTCTGTGATTAATGATATTTTTGATTTTATTGAATCTATATCTTCTATCCAAATTTGCTTTTTATTGTTTCCATCTGTATATTCTACATAATTTTGTTTCAAATCATCATTCCATTGTTTTTGCGTTCCATCTGGTATTACAGATTCAGTTTTTTTCATTGAAACTGTTTTACTCGTTGATTTTCCAGAAGGATCAGTTGTCCATACTCTTGTATAAAAAGGTATTCCTAATATAATTTTGTTTGATTCTATTTCTTCTGTTTGTAAAAATTTATTTAAGCTTAATTTAACCCAATCATATCCTGCTGTTGTTCCTGGTTTTGTGCTAGATACTCCATATTCGTCATATGCCATAAATATAATATAATCTGCCACATCTCCAATAACATGTCTGTCAAAGCACATTGACCATGTTTCTCCCCCATCAGGTGCTGTAACATCAACAGATGTTACTAATCCCATTTCTTTTAATCTTGGTGTTAATTCTATAATAAATCTTGAATATAAATCTTTATCTTCTTGTTTCATGTTTTCAAAATCAACATTTATTCCATCTAACTTGTATTCTACACATTTATCAACAATATCTTCGATCAATTTTTGTCTTTTAGCATAGCTATTCATTATTTCTGATGTCAATGTTAATCCCGCTTCTGCATTAGATACCATTGGCCATACTTTATAACCATTATCATGTGCCCAATTTATATAATTTTCTCCTTTTTCTCCAATATTATCTTTTAAATTTCCATCATCATCTAAGTAGAAGAAAGCTGGTGCCACTACGTTTACACCATCTATACTTGTTCCTGATCTATCTGGTGCAGAACCTACATTAGAATAATAATCCCATACTAAATTTACTTTTCCTTCAATTTGTTTTTCTTCTTTCATTTCTTCTCTAACAGTAATTTCATTAGCAACTTTCTTTGATTTTATATATCCAATTTTTCCTTTTTCTGTTCTTATTTTTGTATATCCTTTATCTGAAGAAATAATGATAACAGAATCTCCTTTTTTTATTCTATCTACCGTTTTAGTTAAAAAATTTGTAGAAGATTTTACTGATAAGTTTGAAGTTACAATAGCCTTTTTTTGTTCTCTATCTAAAGAATCCATTGTTACAACTTTAGTTTTTTCTATGTTTCTTATTTCAACATCATATACATCTTTCATTTCTGATATTGGTAAATATACTTGTCCATCTTTTTCAATAGCATGAGCATATATTTCCTTATCAGACCCATTTATGTTTATACTATTTTTTTCAAAGCCAATTGCAGCTATTTTCTTACCATAAGTTGTTATTATTTCATTTGTTTCATCTTCTTTATATATATGTTTATCAAAAAAGTTTTCTATATCGCTTTGTGATAAATATATTGTATTGTTTTCAATTAAAACTTGATTTTTTAAGTTTGATGTTACATTTTTATTATTAATTACTAAATTTATAGTTTTATTTTTATCAAAAACAATATAATTGTTAGCAATTAAACAAATTATTATAAATGCAACTATTCCTATTACTATATTAATAACCTTTTTTGCTTTTTTGTTTTTTCCTCTTTTTTCCTTTCTAGTACTTTTTTCGGTGTTTATTCTTCTTCCTTTTTCCATTGTATCTCTCCTTTTTATTTTTTCTTTACTACTATATCATAAAAGTTTATTTTCTGTCTATAAAATAAAAAAATAAGAGTCTAGATTTTTAACCAAACTCTTATTATCTTTTTAGACTGAATAGACTAAATTTTTGAACAATTTATTTTAAAATTCTTAATGTATTAAATATTGTTATTAAAGTTGTACCTACATCTGCAAATACTGCTTCCCACATATCTGCAATTCCGAATAAACTTAATAATAATACTAAAATTTTAACACCTATTGAGAATATTAAATTTTGTTTTATTATTTTATTTGTCTTTTTTGATATATCTATTGCATCAACTATTTTTTGTAGTTCATCTGTCATAATAACAATATCAGATGCCTCAATAGCTGAACTTGATCCTATTCCTCCCATTGATATTCCTATGTCTGCTCTAGCTAAAACAGGGCTATCATTTATTCCATCACCTACATAAGCAACTTTTCTTTTATCTTTATTATTTGTTAATACTTTTTCTAATTCATTATATTTATCTTGTGGTAACATCTCTGATTTTACTTCGTCGATTCCTACTTGTTTTGCTATTTTTAAAGCTACTTGTTTTTTATCTCCTGTTAACATTTTTGTTTTTATCTTACTCTTTGAAAGTATTTGCATTGTTTGTATTGCGTCTTTTTTTACTTCATCAGTTAATACTATATTTCCAGCGACTTTATCATCTACTTTAAGATATAGTGTTGTTCCTTCGCTTTCTTTTAATTTTCCATCTAATCCTACAAAATTAGCATTTCCTATTTTTACTTCTTTTTCTTTGTAATTGTATTTAATTCCCTTTCCTGAAATTTCTTCAAAGTTTAGAACTTCTGATGTGTCAATTTCTCTTTTTGCTTCTTTTACAATAGATTTTGCAATAGGATGATTTGAAAAACTTTCTCCCATAACAAAGTATTCTAATATTTTTTCTTTATCATATTCATCATTTAATGAATTTATTTGACTAACTGCAAATTCTCCTGTTGTGATTGTTCCTGTTTTATCAAATATTATTTGACCTATGTCTTTTAATCCGTCTAAATAATCGCTACCTTTTACTAATATTCCTTTTTTAGATGCTTTTCCTATTCCGCTAAAATAACTAAGTGGAACTGATATAGCAATTGAACATGGACATGATATTACTAAAAATATTAATGCTTTATAAATACTTTGACTATATGTTACATTTTTAAATAACATTGGCATAAATATTGCTACTAATACTGCCAAACCAAGTACAATTGGTGTATATATTTTAGCAGCTTTTGAAACAAAAGTCTCTGTTTTTGCTTTTTTATCTGTTGCATTTTCTACTAGATTTAAAATTTGGCTAACTGTACTATTTTCATAAGTTTTTTCAACTTTTACTTCTAATAGTCCTTGAACATTAATTCCTCCAGATAAAACTTTTGAATTCTTTTCTACTTTTATTAAAGCACTTTCACCTGTTAATGCTGAATTATCAATTTCAGCTTCTCCACTTATTACTTCTCCATCTAATGGTATCTTTTCACCTGTCTTTATTAAAATAATGTCACCTATTTTTACTTCTTCTGGAATTACCTTGTTAACTTCTTCTCCATTTTTTAAGTTGGCATATTCTGGTTTAATATCCATTAAATCTGAGATTGATTTTCTAGTTTTATTTACAGCTCTTGCTTCTAAAATCTTTCCAATTTCATATAAAACAATAACCATTACACCTTCCATAGATTTACCTACTAAGCAAGCTCCTATAACAGATATTGTTATTAGTGTATTTTCATCTAATACTTTGTTTTTAAATACTTGAGTAAATGCTTTTTTAGCTGTTTTTGAAAGTAATATAATAAGTGAAATTATTGTTGTTATTATTACAAAATTACTAAAAATAGATACATATGCTCCTAATACATAAATTATAACACCTATTATTAATCTGAATATATCTGAATTGTTACGTTCTGAGTTTTCTGTGATTTTTTCTTTTTCATCTATTACATTTACTTCTGGTTCTAAACTATGTACTATTTGTGTTATTTCTTGTTTTACATTATCTTCTTTATCTGTTTGAAATGATAATTTTAAAGTTGAAAAATTAACATTAACTTGTTCATATCCTTTTGTGTTTGCTATTTTGTCTTCTATCTTTTTTGCGCAATTTGCACAATCTAATCCTTCTAAAATATATTTATAACTCTTCAATATGTTCACGTCCCTTCTTTACAATTTCTATAATATGATCATCATCTAAACTATAATATACTTCTTTTCCTTCTTTTCTGAATTTTACTAGTTTAGATTGTTTTAAAACTCTTAATTGATGCGAAATTGCTGATTGTGTTGTTCCTACTATTTTAGCAATATCACAAACGCAAAGTTCTTTTTCCATCAATGCATATATAATTTTCATTCTAGTAGAATCTGCAAATACCTTAAAAAATTCTGCTAAATCATAAATTAATTCATCTTTTGGCATAATATATCTCCCTTCATTTGTTTTTCATATATAAACATATGAGTATATGTTCATATATTCATAATATGTCTTATTTCTTTTTTTGTCAACATTTTTTAAATTATTTTTTATTTCATTTTTATTACAATATTTTATTTCTATTTAATTGCAACTTATGTAACTTTTGTCGATTTTATTCATATACTGTATTAAAAGGAGGAAATAAAAAATGTTTAGAAGAAAATGTTATTGTATGAATAACAGTTATAATAACTCATGTGAATTACAAAAAGATATTATAGAAGATAAATGTAATAATGTTGTTTCATATGCAGATCAATATGATAGCTGTGATTGTGGTTTTGATGAAGAATATAGTGTTTTCCCTGAAAATCCAATGTTAGCACAAAGTTATGTACCTTTTCAATATATGGATAAAACTTTTAAACCTTGTGTTGGTTTAAAAATGGGTACTATATTCCCTGAATTAGTTAGCCCTTATGTTCCATGTCAAAGTATGGAAGAAATTAACTATATAAGAAAAACTAATGAAATTGGAAAGGGGTGCAATAAATGTCAATAAACGAAGATAGAAACTGTGGCTGTAATAATACAGAAAATGCTGTATCAGCTAACAATATGAATATAAATTACAGTTGTGAATGTCAAAAAGAAATAACTGTTGATTGTGAAGAAAGAAGAGAAATGATGCAAGAAATCAGATGTTGTGAATTTGCAATAACTGAACTTGCTTTATATTTAGATACTCATCCAGATGATGAAAAAGCTCTTTGTTTACACAGAAAATATTGTAAACAAGCAAAAGATTTAAAAGACAAATATCAAAAAGTTTATGGACCTCTTACCATTAATTACCCTTGTAACAAGTGGAGATGGTTGGAAGAACCATGGCCTTGGGAAAGGGGGAATTTTTAAATGTGGACTTATAATAAAACATTACAATATCCAATTAATATAAAATGTACTGATCCTCGTTTAGCAAAAGTAATTATTTCTCAATATGGTGGACCAGATGGAGAACTTGCTGCTTCTTTAAGATATTTATCTCAAAGATTTGGTATGCCTGACCAAAAAGCAAAAGCTATTTTAAATGATATTGGTACAGAAGAATTAGCTCACTTAGAAATGGTTGGTACAATTGTACATCAGTTAACTGATGGAGCTTCAATTGAAGAAATTGAAAAAGCAGGCTTAGCACCATATTACACAGATCATGGTGTAGATGTATATCCTTCTTCTGCTGCAGGAGTTCCTTTTACAGCGGCATATATAGCGTGCAAAGGTGATCCTATAGCAAATTTACAAGAAGATTTAGCAGCAGAACAAAAAGCTAGAGCAACTTATGAAAAATTAATAGATTTATGTCGTGATAACCCAGAAGTTTTAGACCCATTAAGATATTTAAGAGAAAGAGAAGTTGTTCACTTCCAAAGATTTGGTGAAGCTTTAAGAGGAGTTCAAGATAAATTGGCAGAAAGAAAATTCTATATGAATGATATGAATAATTGTAATAATAACTAAAAAGAGGGAGGACTTTCCCTCCTTCTTTTAATTTCTAAACTCCCATTATATTATATCCATTATCTGCATATATTACTTGTCCTGTTATACATTCAGACATTTGACTTAATAAAAAAGTTGCTACATTTCCCACTTGTGTTGTTGCTACATTTTGATGTAATGGCGCTTTTTCTTCAACAATCTTTAGAATAGAAGAAAAATCTTTTATTCCTTTTGCAGATAAAGTTTTTATTGGGCCTGCTGAAATTGCATTTACTCTTTTTCCTTCTTTTCCTAGATTCTCTGCTAAATATCTTACGCTTGATTCTAATGCAGCTTTCGCCACTCCCATAACATTATATCCTTCTAAAACTTTTGCAGAGCCATAATATGTTAATGTTACTAAACTTGCATTTTCATTTAATAAATCTATTTCTTTAGCAACTCTTGCAGCTAATACAAATGAATATGCACTTACATCTATTGCATGTGAATATCCTTCTTTACCTGTATTTATAAAATCATTGTGTAAATCTTCAGTATTAGCATGTGCTATTGCATGAACTAATCCGTCTATTTTTCCGTTTTCTTCTTTTATTTTATTAAATGTTTCTCTTACTAATTCATCTTCAGATGCTCCATTTAGTACATATGCTTTGCTTCCTTTAAATTCAGATATTAGTTCTTCTATTTTATTTTTATTTTCTTCATTCATATATGTAAATATTAGCTTTGCTCCATTTTTATATGCAGATTTAGCAATCCCATATGCTATACTCCATTTATTTCTTATTCCCATTATTAATATTTTTTTGTTTTCTAATAACATTCTTTTCCTCCTTAAATTTCCATAAAATTATTGATACTTCTAAATTTTTCATATCTTTTTTGTACTATTTCTTGTTTTGAATATTTTATCATTTTATTTGTTTCTTTTTCGATTTCTTTTTTTATATTTTTTGATATTTTTATGAATTTTTCTTCATCTATTTCTATCGGTTCTTCAATAATTTTATCTATTATTTTCATTTCATATAAATCTTTTGATGTTAACTTCATTTTTTCTGCAGCTTCTTTGTATCTACTAGGGTCTTTCCATAAAATGCTGCTATAGCCTTCTGGTGATAAAATTGAATAAATGGCATTTTCAAGCATAAATACTTTGTTTGCAATTCCAATTGCTAATGCTCCTCCTGATGAACCTTCTCCTATTACTACAGATATTATTGGAACTTTTAATTTCGCCATTTCAAACATCGATTTTGCTATAGCCTCTCCTTGACCTCTTTCTTCTGCTTCTATTCCTGGATATGCTCCTTTAGTATCTATAAAAGTTATTACTGGTCTGTTGAATTTTTCTGCTTGTTTCATAAATCTTATTGCTTTTCTGTAACTTTCTGGATTAGGCATTCCAAAGTTTCTTTCTATATTTTCTTTTGTATTTCTGCCTTTTTGTTCTGCAATTATTGTAAAACATTGTTCGCCTATTTTTGCCAATCCACAAATAATAGCTTTATCATCTTTAAAATTTCGGTCACCATGGAGTTCTATAAATTCGTCAAATATTTTTTCTATATAATCTATTGCTGTTTTTCTTCTGGGATTTCTTGCAATCTCAACTTTTTCCCATGCTGAAATTTGACTGCTATTTTTCATTAGGATTACCTCCTTTTTTACAATAATTAATCTTATGATATCCGAATTAATTTGTAAATAGTATTTTTAAGTTCTTCTCTTTTTACTATTTTATCAATAAATCCATGTTCTAGCAAAAATTCGGCAGTTTGAAATCCTTCTGGTAAACGTTCTCCTATTGTTTGTTCTATTACTCTTTTCCCTGCAAATCCTATCATGGCACCTGGTTCTGCTAATATAATATCTCCTAAGCTTGCAAAAGAAGCGGTTACACCACCATATGTTGGATCTGTTAATACAGATATATATAAAATACCTGCTTCATCTAATTTCGTAAGTGCTGCCGTCGTTTTTGCCATTTGCATAAGTGATATTATACCTTCTTGCATTCTTGCGCCACCTGAAACAGAAAATATAATTAATGGTAATTTTAATTTTATAGATTGTTCTATACTATATGTGATTTTTTCACCTACTACTGCCCCCATACTTCCCATTAAAAATCCACTATCCATTATACAAATTACAACTTCTTCTCCATTTATTTTTCCTGTTCCACAAGCTACTGCTTCTTCTAATTTTGTTTTCTCTCTTAAAGTTTTTAATTTTTTAGGATAATCTTCTAGTTCTAATGGATTATCTGTATCTATGTTTAACTCAAATCTTTTATATGTTCCTTCATCAATTATACTTTCTAATCTTCTATTAATATGCATTCTAAAGTAATTACCACAATTAGGACATATATTTAGATTGTTTCTAACAGTTTCTTTATATATTATTTCTTTACATTTAGTACATTTTACCCATTTTCCTATTGGAATGTCTATATTGGATTTTTTATTACTTTGTACTTTATTATCTCTCTTTTTTATTTTATCTACAATCATCTATGTTTATTATCTCCTTTTAACATCTCTTTTTCTATAAATGAAGTATCAAAATTTCCTCTTATAAAATTTTGGTTTTTTATAATATCAAATAAAAAATCCCTGTTTGTATCTATTCCATCTATAACTAATTCTTCTAAAGATCTTTTCATTTTGCTAATTGCCTCATTTCTATTAGTGCCATATGTTATAATTTTTGCAATCATCGAATCATAATTTGGAGGAATCACGTATCCATCGTATATTGCTGTGTCTATTCTTACTCCATTTCCCCCAGGTAGATTTATCTCGTTTATTTTTCCAGGAGATGGCATGAAATTTTTACTTGGATTTTCTGCATTTATTCTACATTCTATTGCATGACCTTTAAATTCAATTTCTTTTTGTTTGAATTTCAAACTTTCTCCTGCCGCAATTTTTATTTGTTCTTTGACTAAATCTATTCCAGTTCTCATTTCTGTTATTGGATGTTCTACTTGAATTCTAGTATTTAATTCCATAAAATAAAATTTTTTATCATCATCTACTAAAAATTCTACTGTTCCACAACTTGTATAATTGGCCGCTTTGACAGCTTTTATTGCTGCATTCCCCATTTTGTTTCTTAATTTTTCATCAACTATTGTAGAAGGCGTTTCTTCTATTATTTTTTGATGATTTCTTTGTATAGAACAATCTCTTTCTCCTAAATGAACCACATTTCCATGTTCATCTGCTAAAATTTGTATTTCAACATGTCTAGGATTTTTTATATATTTTTCTATATATATTTCATCATCATTAAATGCATTTTTTGCTTCTTGTTTTACTATGTTATAACTTGTTTCTAATTCTTCAAAAGAATTAACAACTCTAATTCCTTTTCCTCCTCCACCTGCTGAAGCTTTTAATAAAATTGGATATCCTATTTTCTCGCAAATTAAAATTGCTTCTTTTAGGTTTTTTATACTTCCTTCTGACCCAGGAATAACAGGAACTCCTTCTTTTTTCATTAATTCTTTACTGTTAGACTTGTTTCCTAATAAGTTTATAACTTCAGATTTCGGACCTATAAATTTTATATTTGATTCTTCACAAATTTTCGCAAATTGAGCATTTTCTGATAGAAAACCAAATCCTGGATGAATGCTATCTGCTTTTGTTATATTTGCTGCTTCTATAATATTTTTTATATTCAAATAACTTTGCTTAGAATTTGCTGGGCCTATGCATATTGCTTCATCCGCTAATTTAGTATGCAAAGCATCTTTATCAGCTTCTGAATATACTGCAACTGTTTTTATATTCATCTCTTTGCATGCTCTAATTATACGAACTGCGATTTCTCCACGATTGGCAATTAATATTTTATTCAATTTTATTTGCACTTCCCTTCTCTATTTTTTAAACTACTGCAAAAGTTAATTCTCCTTTAGCTACTATCTTATCATTTACTGTTGCTATTGCTTCACCTATGCCTATAGGGCCTTTTCTTTTTATTATTTTCACTTCTAATTTTAATTTATCTCCTGGTACTACCATTTTTTTAAATTTCATATTGTTTATTCCACCAAACAATGCATTTTTTCCTTTATTTTCTTCCATTGAGAGAATTGCAACTGCTCCTGTTTGTGCTAAAGACTCTACAATTAGTACTCCTGGCATTACTGGATTTCCAGGAAAATGTCCTTTAAAATAATCTTCATTTTCACTTACATTTTTGTATGCAATTGCCATTTGGCCTGGTATGTATTTTTCAACTTTATCTATCATTAAAAAAGGCTCTCTTTGTGGAATTATTTCTTTAATCTCTTCTTTTTTTAACATGTTTTTTCCTTTCTATTCAATAACAAATAATTGCGTTCCATATTCTACTGGTTCCCCATCTTTAACAAGAATTTTAGCAATTTTACCATCATATTCTGATTCAATTTCATTCATCAATTTCATTGCTTCTATTATGCAAAGTGTGTCTCCTTTTTTTACTTCTTTTCCTATTTCTACATAAGGAGCTGATGTTGGAGAGGGTTTTAAATAAAAAGTTCCAACCATTGGGGATTTCAATATATTTTTGTTTTCTATTTCATTTTCTTGTTTATTGTTTTGAACTGTAAAATCTATTTGATTATTTTCATTTTTAATATTTATTTTTTTATTACTTTCATTGTATTCCTTAACGTTTTTTTCAATATCTTTTTTTATATTTATTTTTGTACCATCTGGTAAACTTATATCTAAAGATGAAAGATTTGAATTTTCCATATCTTCCATTAATTGTTTTATTTCTTTATATTCCATTTGTTATTCCTCCACATCCCACTTTTTAAATATTAGACTTCCATTGTGTCCACCAAATCCTAAAGAATTTGACATTGCAATATTTATGTTTGCTTTTCTTGGTTCATTTGGGACTATGTCTAAGTCGCATTCTTCATCTTTTTCTTTGTAGTTAATTGTAGGTGGAACTATTTGTTCTTCTAAGGCTTTAATGCAAATTATTGCTTCAACACCGCCTGCTGCTCCTAATAAATGTCCTGTGTTTCCTTTTGTAGAACTTATCATTACATTTGTATTTTTATCTTTATTGTTAAAAACTGTTTTCATTGCTTTAGTTTCAATCGAATCATTTAAATGTGTTGATGTACCATGTGCATTTATATAGTCAATTTCCTTTTCAGAAATTTTAGCATTTTTTATTGCCCTTCTCATAGCTTTTGCTGCGCATTCTCCGTCTGGACATGGAGATGTAATGTGATATGCATCTGTTGTTGCTCCAAATCCTATGATTTCTCCATATATTTTTGCATTTCTTTTTTTGGCATGTTCTAATTCTTCTAATACAATTATTCCTGCTCCTTCTCCCATTACAAATCCATCTCTCTCTTTATCAAATGGTATACTTGCTCTATTTTTATTTTCACTACTTGAAAGTGCTTTCATGTTTTCAAATCCTGCTATTCCAACTTCACATATTGCTGCTTCCGTTCCTCCTGCTAAAATCACGTCTTCTTCTCCTAATTTTATAGTTTTATACGCTTCCCCTATTGCATGAGTTGCTGAACTGCATGCTGTTAAAGTACTTATGGATTCACCCTTAAATCCAAATTCAATTGAAATATTTCCGAGCTGGCATATTTGCAATTGACATTGGTATAAACATTGGAGAAATTCTTTTATTTCCTTTTTCGAAATTTATGTTACATTGTTCTTGAATTGTTTTTAGCCCTCCTATTCCTGAACTAACAAAAACCCCTACTCTATCAAAATCAGTATTTTCTTTTGTTATACCACTTAAACTAACAGCTTCCCTTGCTGCAATTATTGCAAACTGTGATACTCGATCAAGTCTTTTGCTTTGCTTTAACTCAAAATAATCTAAAGGATTATATTCTTTTACTTCTGCATCTAACTTTGTTTTAAAATTATTCGTATCAAATAAACTTATTTCATCTATCCCACACTTTTTTTCTTTTATACTTTTCCATGTTTGCTCTACATCTTTTCCTATAGGAGTAATTGCTCCCATTCCTGTTATAACAACTCTTCTCTCCATTTGTTTTTCCTCCTTAAAACAACAATTTATATTAATCATTTTACATCAACATTCCACCATCAATATTAATTACTTGACCTGTAATATATGAGCTATCTTCTGATGCTAAGAATTTAACTACATTTGCTACATCTTTAGGTGTTCCCATTCTTTTTAATGGTATTTTATTACTTATTTCATTTTTTACTTCTTCTTTTAAAATATCTGTCATTTGAGTCTTAATAAATCCAGGTGCAACCGCATTTACCAGAATATTACGACTTCCAACCTCTTTTGCTAAACTTTTAGTAAATCCAATTATTCCTGCTTTTGATGATGAATAATTTGTTTGACCTGCATTTCCGCTTATTCCAACTACTGAAGATATATTGATAATTTTTCCTTCTCTTTTTTTCATCATATACGGTATTACATTTTTAGTAACATTAAATGTTCCAATAAGATTTACATCAATAACATTTTTAAAGTCTTCTGGTTTCATTCTCATTAATAACATATCTTTAGTTATTCCTGCATTATTAACCAAAATATCAATTTTACCAAATTCTTCTATTATTTTAGTTGCCATACTTTTTGTATCTTCAAATTTTGCAATATTTCCTTTAACCGCTAAGCATTTCACATTATTTTTCTTAATTTCATTTCTAGTTTCTTCTAACTCTTTATTTTCTTGTCTGTAATTTATAGCAATATCATATCCTTCATTTGCAAGAGTTATAGCTATTTGTTTTCCTATTCCTCTTGTACCTCCTGTTATAAATGCTACTTTATTCATAAGTTTTTTACCTCCTTAATTAGAGTTTCTAATTCTTCGCAATTGCTTACATTCATTATTTTTATAGAATTTTCAAATTTCATTCTTTTTACAAAACTGCTTAAAGTTCTTCCTGGTCCTATTTCTACAAATGTATCTATTCCATTATCATACATTGTTTGTAAACAAGATGTGAATCTTACTGGATTGCTAATATGTTTTGATAAGATTTCTATAATATTATCATTTTCCATATAAGTTTTTCCATCAATATTTTTTACTACTTTAGAATCTTTTTTGTTTATTTTTATTTTAGTAAGTTCTTTTTTTAAGGCTATAGAACATTTTTCTAATTTTGGTGTATGGAATGGTCCTTCAGTATTTAATAAACTTACTTTTTTTGCACCCATTTCTTTTGCTAGTTCTCCTGCTTTAACTACAGCCTCTTCTTCTCCTGAAATAACAATTTGACCTTTTGTATTATAGTTGGCCGGAACAACATATCTGTTATCCATTTTTTTACAAATCTCTTCAACTTGTTTTTCTCTAAGTCCCATTATTGCGGCCATTTTCCAATTACCTTTAGGCGTTAACTTTTGCATTATTTCTCCTCTTTTTTCCACGACTTTTATTCCTGTTTCAAAGTCAAAAATTTCATCTTCTATTAATGCTGTATATTCTCCTAAACTTAATCCTGATGACATTTTTGCTTTTATGTTTTTGTTTTTCAAAACTTTTAATATTGCTAAACTTTCTGTTAAGATTGCTAATTGTGTATTTTGAGTTTTATTTAATAATTCTTCTGGTCCTTCAAATGATATCTTTTTTATATCTATACCTGTTATTTTTTTAACTTCATCATATACATTTTTTACTTCTTCATACTTTTCATATAAGTCTTTTCCCATTCCAACTTTTTGAACACCTTGCCCTGGAAACAAAAATCCAATTTGCATTATACAATTCTCCTTTTTATTCTTTTTTCAAATTCATTGCAAAAATCTGATATAATTTCTAATCTATTAACTTTAATTCCAAATTCTTTTTTTATAGATGTTGCCATATTTTTAATATCTTCAGAAAAATTCATTTTTTCTGTATTTATTCCTATTCCTATAACTAAAAACTTTATTTTTTCTGTATTTATTTTACTTTCTGTTAAAATTCCACCTATCTTTTTATTATTGTACATAATGTCATTTGGTTCCTTTATATCAAGTTTGATATTATATTTTTTTCTAAATATATCTACTAAAATTTCAGCAATTTCTATTGTTATTCCTTCTAATTTTTCAAAATGACATTCAGCTTTTATATAAAATGAAAAGGCTATATTTTCTCCTTCGTCTGTATGCCATATCCTTCCATGTGTTCCTTTTCCTTTTGTTTGGATATCTGCCATAACTAATGTTCCATTTTGAATAACATTGTTTTTTATTAATCTCCATACTTCACTTTGCGTTGAATCTATTTGTTTATAAAAGATATATTCTTTTCCTAAAAAATCAGTTTTTAGATTTGGTAATTTCATCTAAATTTGCCTGCCTTTTTATCTTATTTGTTGTTGTTTTTATTAGTGGTTCCTCTGTTAAAATCAATCCTCTAATAGCTTTATATTTCGGCATTTTCAAATTGATTTCTTTTATTTTTTTGTGAACAATACTTTCTATTTCCTCATATGTTTTAGCATTATATTTTTGCTCAAATTCTTCTTTATCATATACAACTTTTACATGAATCTTTATGTTTTCTTTATCTCTTGATTGTTGTTTTCCAAAAACAAAAGATTCTTTTATGCCTTCTATTTGATTTATCAAGTTCTCCATTTCTTCTGGGAATATATTTTTACCGTTTTTTAGCACTATTACACTTTTCTTTCTTCCGCATATAAATATATATCCTTCTTCATCAATTTTGGCTAAATCTCCTGTATAAAACCAATCATTCTTAAATGATTCTTTTGTTGCTTTTTTATTATTGTAATATCCTAATGCTATATTAGGTCCTTTTACTACAAGTTCTCCTATTTGCTCATTATCTGCATTTACAATCTTTGCCTCACAACTAGGAACTACTTTTCCTACAGAACCTATTTTGTTTTCTTTATTGGTTCCAACTGCTATTACTGGTGATGTTTCTGTTAAACCATATCCTTGAACCAAATTTATTCCTAATAATCTATATTTTTCTTCGATTTTTTGATTTAATGATGCAGCTCCACTAATAAGTAATTTAACTTTGCCTCCTAACATGTCATGAATGTCTTTAAATACTTCTTTTCTTTCTTGCATTGAAGCATTTTTTAGTTTTTCTTCCTTTTCTAATATTTCTTCTAATTCACCTTGTTTTTCTAATTTTTTTCTAATCATACCAAATATTCTTTCATAAATACCTGGCACACATGCCATTACTGTTACATTGTATTCATTTAAGTTTTGTATAATATGTCTTATTCCATCGCAAAATACAGTTTGAGCACCTTTATATAAAGAAAATAAAAATCCAACAGTACACTCAAAAACATGATGTATAGGTAATATTGAAAGAACTACATCTTCACTTGTTACATCTAATACACTTCCTATATCCATTAAATTTGAGCATATATTTTTATGAGAAAGTGCAACTACTTTTGAATTTGATGTTGTTCCTGATGTAAACAACATTATGCTCATCTTTTTATTATCAATCTCTGCATTAATAAATTCTTTAGTTCCATTTTTTATTAATTCTTTTCCTTTATTTATCAACTCATTTTGTGAATATATTTCTTCTGTATTTTCTTTATCATCCTTGTTCTCTTTATTTTTTTCGTTGTCCATCGAAATCAAGTATTTTAGTTTATTGTTATTGCTATTTTTTATTTTATTTAATATCTTTTCATATTTGTTAGAATAAAAAATAGCTTCAACTTCTGATCTTTCTATTACTGATTTTAATTCATTTTCTGGCAAAGCCTTATCAATTGGAACTACTATTCCTGTACCACATACAATAGATAAATACGCAATTTCCCATTCATATCTATTTTCTCCTATAACAGCAATTCTTTTTTCTTTTAGCCCAATATCAATCAATGCAGTTCCTAGTGAATTTATCATATTTCTTACTTCTTTATGTGAAATTGTTTTATATTTTCCTTCTTCTATTTTTATTTTATATGCTATTTTATCTCCGTACATTTCACCTGTCTTATTTAACATATCTTTTAAATCTGTTATCTCAGTTATTTCATATAATCTTTCACTCATATTTTTCTCTCTTTCTTTGTAAAAATCTATTTAAATTTATAACATATAATTTTTTTTTAGTCTTTATACTGAGAAGTCAGTATAAAGTGAAACACCATTCGATTATAAAATGGAACACACCCTTTGGTCACTTCATTTTTTGCGACCAAAGGGTGTGTCCTTTTTATTATTTCAAATTTTCTTTTACTTTTTCTAGCATTTCTTTATATTTTTCAAGTTTTGCTTTTTCTTCATTAACTTTTGCTTCAGGGGCTTTATTTACAAAGCCTGGATTTGAAAGCATTTTTTCACATCTAGCTACTTCTGCTTCAAGTTTAGTTTTTTCTTCTTCTAGCCTTTTTCTTTCTTCTTCCATGTCTATTAATTCTTCAATTGGTATATATAATTCAATGCCATCTTGTAATATACTTATTGCGTTTTCTGGTATTCCTATTTTGTCTTTTTGAACTATTATTTTTTCTCCAAATCCTAGTTTTAAAATAAAATCTTTTGTCTCCCATATTTGATTTTCATATTTTTGCGTTACAAATATTAATTCTGATTTTTTTGATGGGTGTATATTCATGTTTGCTCTTACATTTCTTATTTCTGTTATTATTTGTTTTATTTTTTCTACTATTTGCTCTTCTTTACTATAATCTAATGTTTCTTTATATTCAGGCCATTTTGATATCATTAAATCTTTATCATTATATGTTACTAATTTTTCATAAATTTCTGATGTTACAAATGGCATAAATGGATGTAATAATTTTAATGATATTCCAAATACATAGTCAAGAACAAAACATACTCTTGTTTTTTCTTCTTGGTTTTCACTATATAATCTTGATTTTACCATTTCTATATACCAATCGCAAAATTCATTCCAAATAAAGCTATAAATGTTATCTAATGCTACTCCTAAATCATAATTTTCTATATTTTTAGTTACATCTTTAATAGTTTTGTTTAATTTGCATATAATCCATTTGTCTTCTACTTTTAAACAATCTTTTTCAAAAGTTTCTGTTTTTTGATTATAATTTTCTTTATAAAATTCAATTATATCTTCATCATTTGGCATATTCATTGTTATAAATTTGGCAGCATTCCATATTTTATTTGCAAAGTTTGATGCTTGCTCTAATTTTTCTGGCATGTATCTTATATCATTTCCCATTGTTGTACCAGAAAGCACTGAAAATCTTAAACTATCGGCTCCATATTTTTCTATTATTTCTATTGGGTCTATTCCATTTCCTAATGATTTTGACATTTTTCTTCCTTGAGCATCTCTCACAATTCCATGTATTACAACATCTTTAAATGGATTTTTATCTGTAAGTTCCAACCCTTGTGTCATCATTCTTGAAACCCAGAATGTTATGATATCATATCCTGTAACTAATGTATTTGTTGGATAAAATGTTTTATAATCTTCTGATTCCGTATTTGGCCAACCCAGTGTAGAAAATGGCCATAAAGCTGAACTAAACCATGTGTCTAATGAATCTTCATCTTGATGTAATTTATTAGATCCGCATTTTTCACATTTCTCTGGCATTTGTTTTTTAGCAATCATATGTCCGCATTCATCGCAATAATAGATTGGAATTCTATGTCCCCACCATAACTGTCTTGATATACACCAATCTTGAATATTGTCTAGCCAGTTAAAATACATTTTTTCATATCTTTTTGGAACAAATTTAACTTGTTCTTCTCTAACACTGTCAGCAGCTCTTTTGGCTAAATCTTTCATTGATACAAACCATTGCTCAGAAATTCTTGGTTCTATTGTGCTATGGCATCTATAGCATTTACCAACATTGTGTGTATAGTCTTCTATTTTTACCATATTGCCTAATTCTTGTAACTTTTCTACAATTAGTTTTCTTGCTTCTATTGATTTCATTCCTTTGTATTCTGGAACCAAATCTCCCATTAAAGAGCTATCATCAAACACTTCTATAATTTCTAAATTGTGTCTTAATCCAGCTTGATAATCGTTAGGGTCATGAGCTGGTGTAATTTTAACACATCCTGTTCCAAATTCTTTTTCTACAAATTCATCTGCAATTATTGGTATTTCTTTATTCATTATTGGAAGTATACATTTTTTTCCTATTAAATCTTTGTATCTTTCATCATCAGGATGTACTGCAACTGCTGTATCTCCAAGCATTGTTTCTGGTCTTGTTGTTGCAACTATTACGTATCTGTCTTCTTCTCCTACTATTTTGTATTTTATATGCCATAAATGTGATGGCTCATCTTGATATTCAACTTCTGCATCTGATATTGTTGTATGACATGATGGACACCAATTTATCATTTTTTTACCTTTATAAATTAATCCTTTTTCATACAACTTTATAAATTGCTCTACAACAGCTTCAGATAATCCTTCGTCCATTGTAAATCTATTTCTTTCCCAGTCACAAGAGCATCCTAATTTTCTTTGTTGATTTTGAATTGTTCCACCATATTCTTTTGTCCAATCCCATGCTCTTTCTAAAAATTGTTCTCTTGTTATATCAGCTTTTGTTAGCCCTTCATCTTTTTTCATTTTTTCAACAACTTTTACTTCTGTTGCAATTGCAGCATGGTCAGAACCAGGAAGCCATAAAGTATTGTATCCTTGCATTCTTTTAAATCTAATTAATACATCTTGTATGGTATCATCTAAAGCATGCCCCATATGTAATTTTCCTGTTACATTTGGTGGTGGCATCATTATACAATAACTTTCTTTTGTTTTATCCATACTTGGTTTAAAGTATCCTTTTTCTTCCCAATTTTTATATAGTTTATCTTCAAATTCTTTTGGATTATACTTATTATTTAATTTTTCTTTGCTCATATTTCTTCTCTCCTTCACTTATATTTATTTTATTGATTCTCTAATAAAATTCTACTGTATATTTACAAGAAAATTCTTTGTTTGAATCTAGTTTTATAATATTTTCTTTTTCTTCAAAATCACCTGTACTATCAATCCTATCTGCTGTGTTAAACCATGGTTCTATACAGACGAATGGTGCTCCTTTTTTTGACCATAGTGCTAAATATGAAAATCCTGTAAAATCAAATTTTAATATTTCTTTGTTTGTTAAATTATCTTTTAAAATTACTTTGTTTGATTTAATATTCTTCATAATTATAGCATCATTTATAAAGCTATCTTTTTTCAACTCGATTTTATTGCTGTTAATAATATTTTTTCCTGGTTTATCTGATATTAATCCATTTTCTAATTGTAGAAACTCTATATTATCCTCATTTTTTTCAAATTGTATTTCATAATTTTCTGAAGAATAATCACATATAAAAGCTGGATGCCCTCCAAGTCCAAATATCATTTTATTTTCATCTTTATTCATTACTTTATATTCTGTTATAAGTTTATTTTCATTTATTGTATATGTAACATATAATTCAAATTTAAAAGGGAATTTTTCTAATGTTTGACTATTGCTTTTTAGAATATATTTGTGTACTTGATCAGTTTTTTCTAATTCTTGAAATTCCATGTCTCTTGCAAATCCATGTTGACCCATTTTATATATTTTGTTATTAATTTTTGTTTCTCCATTTTTTATTTGTCCAACTATTGGAAATAATATTGGCGCGTGTCTATTCCAATATTCTTTTCCTTGATGTAGCATTTCTTTTCCTTTGAACTTTATGCTTATAAGTTCTGCACCTTGTGTTTTGCTAGATATTTGTAAATTCATAAATAAACCTCCTTTATAAATAGCTCTCTTATAAATAAAAAACTCTCCCTAAAAATAAGGGCGAGTCTTTTTTCTCACGGTACCACCTTAATTATAATTTATATACATTTTAATTTCTAAATTACATCTCAATAGTTTTTAACGCTACTTGGGCGAATATTCTTACTTGCATTTTGTTATGGTTCAGAATATTAACAAAAAAGCTACCTTCAGTTTACCTTTGTTTAGAAAGCTTACAGCTTATAACTTTCATTCTCTTAAAATAAGTATAAACTTACTCCTCTTTTTTATAGTTTTTATATATTATAATGTATTTATTATGCCATATTTTTGAATGATTTTCAAGTGTTTTTATTAAAAAATATTTTTTTAAGCCAGAGGCAATACTTTCTCTGGCTTATCTTTATATAATTAAAATTATTTATTTTTTATCTATCTACATAGCTTTTCTATATAGTTCTATAAAATCTTCTTTTGTTACTTCTCTTGGATTTCCTGGTTTGCATGGATCATTCATTGCTTTTTCTGCAAGCATTTCAAAATCTTCTTCTTTTGCTCCATAATCTTTTATTGTTGTAGTAATTCCAACTGCTTTGCTTAATTCTGAAATCATCCATACAAATGTATTTATAACATCTTGGTCATTTAAATGTTCTGCATCTGGTCTTCCTATGTTCATTAATATTTCTCTGAATCTTTGTGCTGTTGCTGAATCTTCCCCATTAAATCTCATTACAGTTGGTAATAACATTGCATTTGCTATTCCGTGTGGTGTGTCATATACAGCTCCTAATTGATGTGCCATTGAATGAACTATTCCAAGTCCAACATTTGAAAATCCCATTCCTGCAATATATTGAGCTATTCCCATCATTTCTACTGCTTTTTCTTCTTTTTCATTAACTGCTGCTGGTAAATATTTAAATATCATTTTTATAGCTTTCATATGAAACATGTCTGACATTTCATTATGTGCTGCTGTAATATATCCTTCTACCGCATGTGTTAAAGCATCCATTCCTGTTGCCGCTGCTAGTCCTTTAGGCATTGATGCCATCAATTCTGAATCTATAATAGCTAAGATTGGAATATCATTAGGATCTACACAAACCATTTTTATTTCAGCATCTTCATCTGTTATAACATAATTTATTGTAACTTCTGCAGCTGTCCCAGCTGTTGTTGGAAGTGCAATTACTGGCATTCCTCTATTTACTGTATTTGATAATCCATTTAAAGATTTTATATCACTTCTGTCTGGGTTTGTCATAACTATTGAAATTCCTTTTGCTGTATCCATACTTGAACCACCACCAACAGCAACTATTAAATCAGCTTTTGATTTTTTACAAGCTTCAACTCCGTCTTGTACATTTTTTATTGTTGGGTTTGGTTTTATTTCATCATATAACACATATGGTATTTCTGCACTTTCTAAAACTTCTTCTACTTTTTTTGTGACACCTGCTTCTACTAAAGATTTATCACTTACTAAAAATACTTTTTTAAAACCTCTTCTTTTAATTTCAGTTTTTAATTCCTCTCTGGCTCCTTTTCCAAAATATGATGTTTCATTCAATACAAATCTTGTTGACATCTTAAAATCACTCCTTTTCTTTTTTTACATTTCTTTATAATCTGATGGAATTTCAAATAATCCACTATCAACTTTTTCTGAATAATCTACTTTTAATAATTGTTGATTATCATTACTTATTATTGTCTTTATATATACTAATTTATTCCCTTTAAAATAAAATCTTGTTTTTATGCTTTCTTCATTAAAGTTAGTTTTATCACCTATATAGAATTTTGATAACACATTAAACTCTTCATAATCATATGTTTTTCCATCTATCTCTTCTTTTCCAGTAGTTGCTTCATTGTCTTTGATATCTCCTATTTGCGTTTCTATTTTATACAATTCTGTTTCATTGTTTGAGTATGTATAATATGTTTTGCTATTATTTTGTAATAAATAAGTATTTTTATCTTTTATAAGATATTTTGAATTTTGCCCTTTATAGTTAGAATCAATATATGCTTTTCCATCATGTTTATAGTAATATATACTGTTTTTATCATCTAATGTTATAGAAAATGAGTAAGAATTTGTATTTGTTAATTTTTCATAATATTTATTTAGTTTTCCTACTTTATCATTTGATTTGATTTGCTTAATTATAAAATAAGCACCAATAGCAACTATTACTATTGTAATAATTGCTATTATTGTAAATAAAATTATTTTCTTCTTTTTATCCATAATTAATCACCTTAACTTTTGTTTCTTTATTTAAATTTAATCTTATTGTATATTATTTATATATTATATATAAATTTCAAAAAATGATAAAACAATATATACTATATAAAATATTCCTTGAATTAGAACGAATTTTTTAATGAATTCAGAGTTTTTCTCTACTCCAAATATTGCTTTTATAGTAAAATACATTAATACAGTTGATATTACTTCACAAAAACTTGCAAATGGTGCTGTTATTGTACTTACTTTTGTTCCAAATATTGTTAATATACTAACAACTGATGCAATGACTGATGGAATGCTTGCAGAGATAATTGCTGTTATAACTGTAGTTAATTGTTTTTTATTTTTTGTATTCATTACAAATACGATTAAAGACATAACCAATACGCTTACTATTGGTGTAATTCCACTAATTAATATTGATAATATTGCACTACCAACTCTTGATAATCCCCATATATGGCTAAAAGAGAAACTTCTGTTGATTAATCTTGCAACTACCCATATAGCAAGTATTATTATTCCATAAGTAAAATATTTTGATGTATCTTTATCAACTATTTCTTTTATTTTTCCTAATGGATTTTTGAACATTTCAACAACAAAACCTTTTGTTTCTATACTGTCTTTTTTTATATCAACATTTTTTATTGTATCTTTTACTTGATTAACAGTATCTGTTGCTTCTTTTTTTAATTCTTCTGTCTTTGCATTATTTTCTTTTTTTGCATCCTTTTTTGTGTCTTTCTTTGTTTCTTTTTTAGTTTTTGTTTCTTTTGTTTCATTTTTTGTAGTTTCTTTAGCTTCTACTTTTTCTTTTTTTTCTTCTTTTTTGTTTTCTTCCATTTTTATTACCTCCATATTTTTTTATATTATACTAATATTTATTCTATAATTCAAGTAATATTATTAGTCTCCTAAATTAATTCCTATATTTCTTGCTGTTTTTATTAAATCATCATCCATTGTTATTTTACGTAAGTTACTTTCTTGTGTGTTTCCAGATACAGCACCTATTTGTGTATTTGCTCCTACTACGTCTTCTAAAGAAGCATAATCTAATTTTCCGTTTTTTATAACTACTAATGTTCCAAATTTTCCTTCTAATGCAAGTTCCATTGCCTTTGTTCCATATTTTGTACATAAAACTCTATCATATGCTGTTGGAGTTCCTCCTCTTTGCATATATCCAAGAGTTGTATTTCTAGCTTCTAATCCTGTTAGTTCTTCAAGTTGTTGTGCAACAACTTGTCCAACTCCTCCTAGTTTTGTATTGTCAACGCCTTTTCCGTTATCTCTTTTGCCCATTACAGTTAGTTCTCCACCTATAGGTTTTGCTCCTTCTGCAACAACTACTACGCTAAAGTTTTTACCTCTTTTTTTTCTGTTTTCTATTTTAGTTGCAACTTTTTTAATGTCATATGGAATTTCTGGAATTAACGCAACATCTGCTCCACCTGCAATAGCAGACTCTAAAGCAATCCATCCTGCATATCTTCCCATTACTTCTAAAACCATAATTCTATGATGAGTTTCTCCTGTTGTATGTAATCTATCTAAAGCTTCCATTGCAACTGAAACTGCTGTATTATATCCAAAAGTAATTTCTGTACATGCAACATCATTGTCTATTGTTTTTGGAACTCCTACTATATTAACTCCTTTTGTTGCAAAATCTCTAGCTGATTTTTGCGTACCATCTCCACCTAAAGTAAATATGCAATCAAATCCAAATTCTTTTATATTTTGAATTGCTTGTTCTGACATATCTTTATATTCTATGCTTCCATCTTCATTTACTATTTTGTAATTAAATAAGTTTGAATTTGTTGATGAGCCTATAATAGAACCTCCTTTAGGTAATATTCCTATAGCCTCTCCATGTTGCGCTGTAGTTAATTTTTCAAAGTCTTTTTTTAATAATCCATTATATCCATCTATTATTCCGTAACACTCTACATCGTGGTTTTCAGCAGTTTTTACAATTGCTCTAATAACAGCATTAAACCCTGAAACATCTCCACCATTTGCTAATATTCCTACTTTTTTTAACATAACAATCTTGTATGGCATTAATAATTAAATTTCCATACTCTCCTTTCCTATATTTTATTTGGTTTTCAGCTTATATTTTATCATTGTATATTTTCTTTGTAAACACGTTTTATATTACATTTTAATTACAGTTTTTTATTCAAAGCATAAATAATGTCAAAAAATAAGAGATAAATTAAATTTACCTCTTATATCTATTTATTTGTTTGCAATATGTATATTTTCTATTTTCGCATTCATTTCTCGAGAAATAATATTTTGTACTTGTGCTACTTGTTCTTTTGATAATTCTGATGCACCTATAATAACACTTATACTTTCTCCATTTACAAATACTACACTATTTTCAAAACCTTTTGTTTTTATTAGATTTTCACAAATCATTATACTGTTTTTTATGTTATTAATTTTAGTTATTTCTTGTGTTGCTGATTGTTTTTGCGTTTCTGATGCATTTGAACTATTAATTACTTTTTCATATGTTTCAAGCATTTGTGAATACATTGTATCTCTTTCTAATTTAGATTTAGTAAAATAGTCATTTGAATTATTACTACTTGTTTCTACTGTGTTATTTTCAGTGTTTGTAGAATTACTACTAGTATTTGCTGTTTCGTTTTTTATTGTATTTGTAGTATTGTTATCTATTGTACTATTTTCTTCTAATGTATTTTGTGTTTCATTTGTTATAACATCATTGCTATTGACTAGTTTTGCATCACCTATATCTGCAACTTGTGTGTCATTTGCTTCCATTTTCATGCTAGTTTCCACTGAATCTCCTTGTTGATTTGTAGTGTAATTTAGATAACCTGCTGTCATTAGCATCAAGGCTATAATATAAATAATTACTTGGTTTTTCTTAAATAATTTCATTTCTATTTTTCCTCCTTCTTATAAATTTTATTATCAAAAGGACCGTCCCCAGTGGCAATTTATTGCCAAAAAGGTCCATCCCTGATGGCAATTTTAGTTCATCTCAAAAACTTGTATTTTGTGTGTTGCTAAACCTGTTGCCGCTTCGACTGCCTGAATGATATTTGTTTTTGTTGTCATATCATTTGCTCCTTTTGCTGTAATAATTGCACCTTCTATTTTAGGCTGAACTACTTTTTGTGTTATTGGTGTTTTTTCTCCATTTTCTTCTTTATATATGATATCTTTTTGAGAATCTGTTTCTTGTATTTTTCTTGTTCCTCCAGAAGTGTCACTTTCTTCTGTGTCGCTAACTTTTGAAGTTTCGTTGTACATTGCAACAACTTCGCTTGATTCTGAGTAATTAATACATACTTTTACATTTCCTACTCCTTGAATTTTTGATAATATAGCTTCTAATTTTTCTTCTAAATTTGTAGTTTGTGTTGTATCTTGTTTTATTTGTTCATCTGTTGAAGTTGCTAATTGTTTAGATGATGGGTTGTCCTCTTGTTTATTTGTTGTCTTGTTTCCATTCCATATTATATTAATTATTACTATTGTTATAATTAATATAACTATAAAAAACACTAGATTTTCAATTTTCTTTTTATCGTTTCCTCCATTGCTTTCATGATCATTTGAATTAATTACCTTTTTTAATTTATCTCCAAACATTTCTCATTCACCCCATATTCTTCAATTAAGAATTTTTTTATATTTTGTATTTCTGAATTAGATACTGTACTTTTAGATTTACTTTTTTCTTTGCTATTTTCATTTTTTGAATTAATATTAATTGGATTTATCTTTTGTATTTCTGTTACAAATTTATTTTCAATGCTTTTATCTTTTTGATTTTGTGTATTTGCTTCTTCACTTTTCTTTATACTTAGTTTTATTTTTGTTATTTGTATTTGTTCTTCATTTTCTGCTATTTTAACATTAACCTCGCACTTATCTACTTCATATCCTTTTTCATTTATCTTGTTTTTTATATCTTTTTCTAATTCTTGTTTATATAATTTTTCAATTCTATCATTCATAGATGTTTGATCTACTTCGCTACTAGTTTCTGTGCTTTTATATGCATTTATATCAATATCATTTACATTAAAAATTTCCTTACTTTTAACAAATGGAGATATTATATTAAATACAATATAAACTCCCATCACCATTCGTATGTATTTTTTTGTTTTATTATTTGGCAATAGCATTTCTAAAATAGATACTATAACTATTGTAACTCCTAAGCTTTTTGCCCATGAACTTAAAAACTCTATCATTTGTATATCCCCTATCTATACATCATTCCACTATTAGATATTTTTAAAACAAGTGCTGTTCCTATTATTAGCATAAAAGAAATTGAACTTAATATTGCTAATAATATTTTAAAAACATCACCTATTTGATCTAACAAACTTACTATTTTTGTATCAGCAATTGGCTGAGATACCGTTGCTAACAGTTTGTACGATATTGTTAATATCGATAATTTTATAATAGGAATTATGCAAATGCCTATTACTACTATTACTCCAACTAATCCAATAGCGTTTTTTAAGATTATACCTCCACCTACAACTGTATCTACCGCATCGCCTAAAATCTTTCCTACTACTGGTATAGCAGAACTGACTATAGCTTTTGTGGTTTTAGAGGTTATTCCGATCCACACTGCTAGACATTGTACCTTCTAAGGAAACTACCCCTACGAATATTGTTAATATAATTCCAAGAAACCACACAATACTTGAGTTTAAAAATTTTGATAGCTTGTCTATTTGTACTTGATCAGATATTTTCGATATAACTACTATACTTGTAAAAACTAGTACTAGTGGAATTAATATATTTTGTATTATATTTCCTATAAAGTTAATCATAAACAAGATTATAGGTTCAACAACACTGCTTGTTGCAATACTTCCTGTATACATCATTAATGTTATAAGAAGCGGAACTAATGTATTCATAAATGCTATTAAATTAGTACAAGTATTTTGTACCATTTTTATAATTTCAGAGAAATTAGTCATAATAATAGTTATTATTAATATATACTGAACATAATAGACCAATTTTGCAATATTATCATTTTCCAAACTTTCACTAATTGATTTTAAAATTGTATGTATAAGAATAATCGCTAATATGCTAACAACTGCTTTTATACCACTAGTAATTTCTCCTCCTATTAAATTTAAAATCCTTTTTAAAAATGTAGAATTATCTACTTCTCCCTTTATAGCATCATTTAAAACATCTTCAATGTTTATATTTTCAAAGAATTCTCCTGAATACTGTTTGGCATTTTTTATAAAATCTTGAATTTGAAATTCTGACTGTTGCTCTTGTATGGTTTCTTCTGTAGAAGCATCACAATAGAGTATTGGAAAATTAATAAAAAATAATGCTAATACTACTATAAATATTTTTTTCATTTGTACTCCTTTTATATCTTTTACATATGTATTTATAAAAATCATTCTATGATGGTAAAATCTTTAAAATAATTTCAAGTAAACTTGATATAATTGGTATCGACATAGAAATAATTACAATTTTACTACCTATCTCTATTTTGCTAGCAATTGCACCCTCTCCAGAATCTCTGCAAATGCTAACAGCAAATTCAGAAAGAAATGCTATACCAGTTATTTTAATCAATAGCGACAAAAAAGTCATATTAATAGATGTTTTATTAGCTAATGATTGCAATAAACTAATAATGCCAGCCAACTGGTCCATAACTAAAACTAAAATCAACACACCTGTAAGAAGACTGATATAAACCGCAAACTCTGGTCTATATTGTTTCAACAAAATAATTATAATTAACGCAATTAAAGCAATTCCAATTATTTTTATAACTTCCATAATTTCCTCTCTTTTTTAGGTTGCCCTCAGTTCCGGGTTTGATTTGCCAAATTGTCAACAAAAACAGACATTTTTGAAAACAACTTGGCAAATCAAACCCGGAACTGATGGCAACTCCTATAAATTAAATATTGTTCTTACTGTATTAAATAAACCACTAATTTCTTTTATAACCATTGTTAGCACTATTACTAATCCAGCTAAAGTAGTCATCATTGCTTGGTCTTCACGTCCTGCTCTTACTAAAACTTGGTGTAATACTGCAACTAATATTCCAATCGCTGCTATTTTAAATAACAAATTTATATCCATTTTTCTAAATCCCCCTAGTTATTTTTTATTTTTATAAATGTTTAAAAAAGAATAATTACTATTGCTAATCCTATTGTCGTTCCTAATCTACTATATAATTTTTCATTTTTTTGTTTTTCTTCTTGTGCATTTTTTATTTGTACATCTATAAAGTTTTGAGTTATTTCTATTTGATTTATTTGTCCTTCACTGTCTGTTTGTCCTAATAGTTTTGATAATGTTTTTAATACTTGCTTGTCCTCTTTATTTAAATTTGTTACACATTCATCTACTGATTTTTTCCATGCTATGTTTGCATTATCTTTTTCCATGTTTTTTATTGCTATGTCAAATATGTTTGATATGTTTTTGCTTGCATTTAATGATATTTCTTTAAATATTTCCGGTATTGGCTCATATGTAAATTTTATTTTTGATTTAAATATGTTTAAACAATTTTGTATTTCTTCTAATTCTTGTAATCTGTAGACATATCTTTTTGATAAAAATCTTCCTATTAAACTTGAAGAAAGTAATATTAAAAATAGCATTAAATATTTAACAATTTGCATACAATCACCTTGTCCATCTTTAAATTTTCTATATTATATTCATCTAATTTATATTTAGAACTATTTTTTTGTTTTTTATAGAAATAATATTTTTTCTATTTGATTTGTTTCAATTAATTTGTAAACATCTTTATTGTTTTTTATATCTTCCATTGTTTTTCCATGCATTGTAAATATTCCTTTAACCCCTGATGTTACAGCTTCTCCGTATAGCAATAACATCTTCTTTTGAGCCTATTTCGTCACAAGCAATTACTTCTGGCGCCATTGATCTTATTAACATTCTCATTCCTTTTGATTTAGAAATATTTTCTACTACATCTGTTCTTATTCCAATATCATTTTGAGGAACACCTTTATACATTGCTGCTATTTCGCCTCTTTCATCTACTACTCCGCACGTTTTTCCTGTAAAATTCATTTGAGTAATACCATTACTTATTTTCCTTATTGCATCCCTCAAAATTGTTGTTTTTCCTTTTCCTGGTGGAGAAACAATTAATGATGTGAAAATATTATTGTTTTCCACATCTATGATTTCTCCTAAAATTTTATTACTACAATCTAATACTTCTCTTGCAATTCTAAAATTCAAGCTTGTTACATATTTTAAATTTATAGTCTTCCCGTTTTCTACCACTGCTGTACCTGTAATTCCTACTCTATGTCCTCCTTTTACCGTTAAAAAACCTTCACATATTTGATTTTTATATGCATATATAGAATTTTCACATAATCTTTCTAAAGTCTGTAAAACCTCCTTTTGTGATACAGTATATTCTATTAAAACATCTGCTTGTCTCATTTTTAATATAATTGGTCTATTAACTCTTATCCTTATTTCTTGTATGTTTTTCTCAATTTGGCTATTTCTTTCAAATGTATATAATAAAATGTTATATATATTAACAGGAAAATATTTTATTATTTCATCCATTTTTAATTCTCCTTTGCATTAACTTAAATATTATAAAATTTATTAATAATTTTAAGTTTTTTATTATAAATTGTTTGCCTAATTTTTTCCGCACAAAAAAGAAGCATATAATATTATATGCTTCTTTTTCATTTATAGAACATTTAATTTTTATTTATAACTGCTCTGTATATTAATCCTGTATTTTCATTTCTTTCAAATTCTACTTTATAAGTATCATCTAATGAAATCTCACTTTTTATTAATAAAATATTTTCATCTGTTGCTTCATACTCATCTCCATTAAAGTTAATCTCAGAAATTTGCAAGTATTTTTCTTCTTCGTTGGTTTTATTGTTAGATTGTATTGTTGTTATTAGACCTTTAACGGTAGTTCCTTTAGCATCTAAACTTTCATAATTTTCAAATTTTGTATTATGAGATTCTATTGCATTTTGGTCTAAATCACTTGCTGCATTATCTATAGAACTCATAGGTTGAGTATATATATCTATAGCAGGAATTGCTTTTATTAAAGGATTCTCTGTTTCTGTTAATCCCAGTTTTTCCATTTGTTGACTATTAACTTTTGTAATTCTTTCTATTATTGCATTAATTAAATTTGATGATTGTTCTTCTTCCAAATCTGTTAATGTTAAAGAATTATCACTTGTAAAGTCTTCTATTTCTGAGTTTTCTTCAAAATCAATATTATTATTAAAATAATATACATATTCACGATCATCACTTGTTTGAATTCCTAATTCCCAACTTTCTGTTATGCTTTGTAATGATTGTAACCCTGAAAAACTAGAGTTTAGATATATTCTTGTTTTTTTATTATCTTGATGAATTTCGCTTGATATATTATATTGTTTTGTATTAGCATTTTCGTTCTTTTCTATTGTGATTTCTGCTTCATTTAATGATATTACCAATTTACTTACTTTTTTATTTTGAATATATACTGTCATTTCAAATTTTTCATTATTTATATCTGAATTATTTTCAAGTTCTTTTATTACACTTTCTATTTTTTTAACTTTTATTTCATCTAAGCCTTTTGATTTTATATATCCATTTATTGTATCTAATGTTGTTTGATCATTTTTTAAAGTTTCCATTAATTTTACAAGTACATTTTTTAGTTCTTCTCCATTTAAAGTTAATTTATATCCTGTAACATTATCTTCAATAATTTTAACAAAGTTGCCATCTTGTAATTCTTGATTTAAAATTCCAAAATAAGTTTCTTGAATATTTTTTAACTGTTCAGAAGAAATTTCTGTTTCTTCGTTACTTTCTGGCACAGAAATACCACTAACATTAAATGTAGAGTTTGATAATTTATTTAGCTTATCTGTTTCTACCGCAATAAATTTATTTCCAACATATTGTGTTTGCAATCCTAATTTATTTCCAGACTGTTTATATGATATTGGAAATTTAACATCATTTGAGTAGTTAATATTTATGTCTTGTTCTGATTTCGAATTTGCCATATCAACTTTTCCTGAAAAGTCAATATTGCATTTATTAATATTATCAAATTCTTCTTGATTATCATAAGACGTAATTTTAAAACTTATTGTACCATTATCTTTATATTGTGTGCTTTTTTGTTTTTCAAAATATTTTGTTACTTCTTCACTTATAAATCCTTTTTTACTATCTCCAACTTGAGTTACATATTTAAAGAATAACTTTTTTTCACTTTTAAACATATCTGTTGCTAAAATTATATATGCTGCTCCTATTCCTATTATAAGAATAATTGTTAATATAATTGATATTATAAGTATTTTCGAATTTTTCTTTTGATTCATTTTTAGACTCCTTTAATTATTTTTAAGTCTTTATGTCTTTATAAATTATCGTTATTATTCTTCCCAGTTATGATAAATATTTGCTACATCATCTAATTCTTCTAATTTTTCTATTAAACGTTCCATTTTTTCAACATCTTTTTCTTCTAATTTAACTGTTGTTGTTGGAATCATTTGTACTTCTGCTTCTACAAAAGAAAGTCCTGCTTCTTCTAATTTTTCACTAACTGCTGTAAAATCTGATGGTTCTGTTGTAATTTCATATATTTCTTCATCTGATTGAAAATCTTCTGCTCCTGCATCTAAAGCAAGCATCATTAATTCTTCTTCATCCATTGTTGTTGATGATTTTTCTATTACAATTATTCCTTTTTTGTTAAACATATATGATACACAACCTGTTGTACCTAAATTTCCTCCTGATTTATCAAACACGTGTCTTACATCTGCTGCTGTTCTGTTTTTGTTGTCTGTAGATGCTTCTACTATAACAGCTACTCCACATGGTCCGTATCCTTCATATACCATTTCTTCATAATTTTCATTACTACTTGATGCTTTCTTTATAGCATTATTTATTGTGTCATTTGGCATATTTGCTGCTTTACATTTTGAAATTACATTTTTTAACTTTGAATTTCCTGCTGGATCTGGTCCACCTTCTTTTACTGCTATTAATAATTCTCTTCCTAATTTTGTAAATACCTTTCCTCTTGCTGCATCTGCTTTTCCTTTTTTTGCTTGTATGTTGTGCCATTTGCTATGTCCTGACATATCTCTTTCCTCCTCTTTAATTTTTTACTATATTTTCAGGTCTTTTATCCTTTATCTTATAATTTTCGTTTTTTATTGTATCACATTATTTCTTATTTGTGTAGTATTTTTTCAATAAAATACTTTTTGTTTTATTGCGTTTAGATTCTTCCTAAAATAGTTACATCATTACCTTTTTTTATAGAATGTGCTAGATTTGATCCAAGTACACCAGCACCAATAATTAATATTCTCATTTTAAATCACTCCTTTTAAAAAATCCATCTTTTTACTATTTTTTGAATTACTATATATTTTTTATTTGATTTATCAATATCGGTCCTTCTCTTAATATTTTTATTTTTTTTGAAGTACAATCTACAATTGTACTTCCCTTTGAAAAAACAATATTTCCTTCCAACATTCCATCTAAAAGTGGGCATTCTTTTTCTATTTCATCTAAGTTAGAACATTCTGCCTTTCCACTTTGATTAGCACTCGTCATAAATATTGGACTTCCAAGTTTTGCAATTAATTCTTCTATCTTTTTTGATGTTGCCATTCTAATTGCAATTGTATCTTTTCCGTTTGTTACATATTCTGGTAACTCTTTATTTTTCTTTAATATTAATGTAATAGGTCCAGGCATAAAAGCTTTAATTAATTTTTCTGCTGTTTCATTTATAATGGCTATACTTTTTATTTGCTCTTCATTTGCACACATAACAGGAAATGACTTATTTTCTGGACGATTTTTTACTGCTATCAATTTATCGTGTGCTATTTTTGAATTTATTCTAGCACATATTCCAAAAACAGTATCGGTAGGAACACTAATAACTCCATCATTTTTTAATATTTTTACTAATTCATCAATTTCATTTTCGTTATATCTTTTTATCATTTATATTGCTCCTTATTTTATGTCACAATTATATAACAAAAGATAGACAATTTCAAATTGTCTATCCTAAAATTTTGGTTCTATAATAAATGTTGGGGGTGGTTAAAACTACTTCAACATTTTTTATTATTTTTAATAAAATTAATGCACTTATCTTTAATACCTGATAAAATGTAATTGCTAGAAAACATTAAAAGAGGTATTGATAAGTGCTAAGTAATTGTATCAAAATTTTATTAAATTTAAAAGAGTTAAATATAAAAAGTGTTAAAAATTTTAAAAATTTCGTTGAGGTTTATGCTGAATTTCCTATCTCTGAACAAATTTGCCCTTGTTGCGGTTCTTCTACTTCTAAGATTCACGACCATTATACTCAACCTATTAAGGATATTCCTATTCAATTTAAGCCAACTACTATTTTTTTAAGGAAAACTAGATATAAGTGTAAAAATTGTGGTAAATCTTTTTATCCTGAAAATAACTTTATTGCTAAATATAAAAGAAAATCTAAAAGGTTAGTTTCCTACATTGTTGAACAATTAAGTAATAATATTGCTGCTTCTACTATCTCTAAGAATCTTAATATTGATTCTGGCTTTATTTCTAAAATGTTGCCTTATCTTTCTGTAACTAATTCTACTTTACCTCGAGTTCTTTGTATTGATGAATTTAAAGGTAATTCTGGACACTATAAATATCAAGTTGCTTTATTAGATGGTGAAACTCATAAAGTAATTGATATTCTTGAATGTAGGCACAAACACTTTCTATGTTCTTATTTTAAAAAATTTCCTAAAGAACAACTTGATAATGTTAAATATTTAGTTACTGATTTTGAGGGAACAAATAATAAGATAAAGGCTTTAAAACGTACAACTTTTGGTATGACAAAGTTCGAAAATTTTAAAGCTAGAATAATGTTACTGAACTAAAGTATAATTTCATATTAACAGTTATTACCAATTTATATAATTGATTTATTAATCAAGCAAACAATTACATATTTTCAGGTATTTTTTAGTCAAAATATTAAATGATACTAAAAAAGCTGAGGCAGAAAACTTTTACAGTTTTCCACCCCAACTATTGACATAGAGTCAAAATTTTATTTAATATGAATTTCAACCTTTTGTTTTGGCATAATGTTTATATTAAAATTATATAATTTATTTTCATTTATTCTAATTGTTTTTTAACATTACAACTTTGCCTTCTTTGATACTTTTTTGTACATCTATAACTCTTTGATTTGAAGAGCCTCTCCATTTAAGAGTTGGATCATGTAACTCATCTTTATAAACTCCATCTATAAGTACATCAATATAATTTAAAACCTCTTTACCTTTTAAATCTTTGTCAAATTCAAATCCTGACCATACCCATAAATTTTTATTTGGATATTTTTCTTTAAATGCTTTTGCAAGTTTTGTAGTTGCATCTATATTTTTAGGATGCATAGGTTCTCCACCTAGAATTGATAATCCTTTTACATGTTCTTTACTACACAACTCTATCACTTTTTCTATTGTTTCATCAGTAAATTCTTTTCCACCTTCAAAGTCCCAAGTTTCTGGATTAAAGCAATTCTTGCAATGAAAGCTACATCCCTGCATAAATACTGATACTCTTACTCCTGGTCCATTTGATATATCCATTTTTCTAATTAAATTGTATCTCATAATTAATCTGCCACCTTATTATCAATATGTAAAACTCTTTCTTTTATTTCTTGTGTTCTTCCTTTATTCCAGAAATTAGTTCCTATGTAGCCACATGTACGTCTTGCTACATTTAATGTATTATGATCTCTATTTCCGCAATTTGGACAATACCATTCTAATTTGTCATCAATTAAAATTTCTCCTGTGTATCCACATTTTTGGCAATAATCTGATTTAGTATTAAGTTCTGCATACATAATGTTATCATAAATAAATTGTATTACTTCAATTACTGCTTCTATGTTGTTTTGTAAATTAGGTGTTTCAATATAAGAAATTGCTCCACCTGGACTTAATTTTTGGAATTCACTTTCTAATTTTAATTTAGAAAATGCATCTATTTCTTCAAATACTGGAACATGATATGAATTAGTAATATATCCTCTATCTGTTATTCCTTTTACTGTACCAAATCTTGCTTTTAAGCATTTAGCAAATTTATATGTAGTAGATTCTATAGGTGTTCCATATACAGAATAATCTATGTCTTCTTCCTCTTTCCATTTATTTGTTGCATCATTTAAGTGTTGCATTATTTCTAGTCCAAATTCTTTTCCTTCACCATCATCAGTATGAGAATGTCCTGTCATGTATTTAACACATTCGTATAAACCTGCATATCCTAATGATATTGTTGAATATCCATGATGTAATAATTCATGTATAGATTCTCCTTTTTCTAATCTTGCTAATGCTCCATGTTGCCATAAAATAGGAGCAACATCACTTGTTACATTACTTAATCTCTTATGTCTTATTTGCAAAGCTCTATGACATAATTCTAATCTTTCATCAAAAATCTTCCAGAATTTTTCTACATCTTTATCAGCTGAAAGTGCAATATCTGGTAAATTTATAGTAACAACTCCTTGGTTAAATCTTCCATAATATTTTCCTTTACCATCTACATAATTTTTAGCTTTTGCTATGTTTCCAAGACTAACTGATCTGTCTGGTGTAAGGAATGATCTACATCCCATACATGGATAACAATCTCCATCTCCATTCTCGTTTTTCTTTAATTCTTTCATTACTTTTTCAGAAATATAATCTGGAACCATTCTTTTAGCTGTACATTTTGCTGCAAGTTCAGTTAAATACCAATATTTACTATTTTTATGTATATTATCTTCTTCAAGAATATATAAAAGTTTAGGGAATGCTGGAGTTATATATACTCCTTTTTCATTTTTAAATCCTAATATTCTTTGATTTAAAAATTCTTCTATTATCATTGCTAATTCTTCTTTATATTCTTCTGTTTCTCCTAAATACATATTAACTGATAAAAATGGTGCTTGTCCATTTGTATTTGTCATAGAATTTACTTGATAATTGAATGTTTGTACTCCATCTGCAACTTCCTTTTTTGTATCTTGTTTTGCAAATTTCTTACAGTCTTTTTCTTTAAAATTTCTATCTTTATATTTTTTATAATATTTATTATAGCTATCTCTTACAAAAGGAGCTAAATGTGAAAGTGAAATTGTTGCACCTCCATAACTTGATGATGTAACAGCTAATATTATTTGTGTTGCTATAGTAGCTGCAGTAATAAATCTGTGAGGTTTTTCTATCATAACTCCATTTATAATAGTTCCATTTTGTAACATATCTTCTAAGTTGATTAATTCACAGTTATGTAAAGCATTTTGTGCAAAATAATCGGCATCATGAAAATGTATAATACCATCATCATGTGCTTGTACTATATCTTCGGGTAGTAAAAATCTTCTAGTAATATCTGTACTTGTTATTCCAGCCAAATAATCTCTTTGTGTAGTTACAACTTCTGCATTTTTATTAGAATTTTCATTATTCCAATATTCATTTTCGCCTTCAATTAATTCTTTAATTGTTTGGTCTGTTGTGTTTGCTTTTCTTACTAATTCTCTTGTATATCTATATGTTATATATTTTTTTGCTAATTTATATTTTTCAAATTCCATTAATTTTTCTTCAATTATATCTTGAATATCTTCAACAAGTATTCTTTTTTTGTTTAATTCTTCGATATATTTAATAATTTTTTCAATTTCTTCTTCTGTTGCTTTTTCTTTTCCCCTAACTTCTTTATTTGCTTTTCCTATTGCAGTTCTTATCTTTTCAGAATTGTAATCTACAATATGTCCGTCTCTTTTTATGATTTTCATTCCCTTAATTCCTCCCTTATTATTTTAATAAATTTTATTAATAATTCAAATAATACACAAGTTGCACTTGCACCTTTTTTGATTTTTTGTTAAAATCTTTTTAGGTGATTATTATGAACAGTCCTTTTGAGGGATTAACTAAATCTCAAGTTAATAAATTATTTGAATTATTAGGAGTACATATTTACAAATATGATAAAAATCAGGAGCTTATCCCAACAATAAGAAATGAAAATATAATTGGTATTATAATATCTGGTTGTGCTCAAATTATTAATATAGAATATAATGGAAATGAAATTTTAATAGAAGATCTTTTACCTAATAGTGTCTTTGGTACAAATATTTCAGGAACAAATAATGAAAATTATCAAATAATTGCAAAACAAGACACTCAAGTTGTAATAATTGATTATAATAAATTAATAAATCCTAAAAATTCTAAACATAGCTATTTTAATATTTTTATTAGAAATATATTTGATATAATAAATATAAAATTTAAAGAAAAAAATGAAAGAATTAGAATATTAGAAAAGAAACAAATAAGAGATAAACTCTTAGAATTTTTTGAAATAGAACATAAAAAAGGACGTTTAAAATATATATATCTGCCTTTTAGTTTTAGAGCTTTAGCTGATTATTTAGGTGTTAATAGATCTGCGATGTTTAGAGAATTAAGACACTTAAAAGATGAAAAACTTATTGAAATAACTGATAGAAAAATCACTTTATTATATAAACAACAATAATTTTAAAAAAAACAAATTTATTTCATAAATTTTCTTTTATATAAAAAACTCAAATTGTTAAATTTTCACTTAACAGTTTGAGTTTTTATATTCAATTTATATTCTATTCTTTTATCCTAAAGCTACATCTAATATCATCATAACAATGAAACCAAAAATTAAACCTAAAGTAGCTAAATTTTTATTTTCTTTTATTGATTCTGGTAATAATTCTCTTGCTACAACTGCAATCATTGCTCCAGCTGCAAATGCTAATAAAAATGGTAATACATTTCTTATACTTAACACTAATATTGCTCCTATAACAGCTGATACTGGTTCTACTAATGCTGATGCCTGCCCAATCATAAAACTTTTAAATCTTGAAAATCCTTCATTTCTTAATGGCAAAGACACTGCTGCACCTTCTGGGAAGTTTTGAATTCCAATTCCTATTGCTAACATAAGTGCACTTACTAAACTTACTCCTGGAACTCCACTTGCAATTCCTCCAAAAGCTACACCTATTGCCATTCCTTCTGGTATATTATGAATTGTAATTGCTGAAACTAATAGAATGCTTCTTTTTAATGATTTACTGTTTTTTAAATTTTCTTTTTCTTTTAATGCTTGATCTAAAAATTTATCTGAAAATAATACAAATAAACCTCCAGTAATAAATCCAATTGTTGGTAATAGCCATGCTATGTATCCAAGTTCTTCAGATAATTCTATAGAAGGAGATAGTAACGACCAAAATGATGCAGCAGTCATAACTCCAGCACTAAAACCTAAAATTGTGCTTAATACTTTTTTATTTATATTTTTGAAAAAGCATACTGTAAGAGCTCCTAAAGCTGTTATTCCCCATGTAAATATTGTTGCAACAAATGCTTGAATTACTACATTTTGATTTTCAAACCAATCCAATTTTACTCACCTCGCACATTACATAATATGCGTTTTATTGACATGATGATACAAAATTAGCTTTTTATTTTTTTGCAGACTGAATTAATGTAAACTAATACGAATTAATATGAATTAATACAAACCCATACGAATAGTAGATTAATATTTTAAATTAAAAACTTGAGTAGCGCTAGCACACGGATAACCCGTGAAACCTCGAAAGTTTTAATTTAAAATATTAATCTACTGTTCGTTTATTGCTCATTTATAATTTATTTCTATATTATAACAACATTATTTTAAAAATCTTTCTTATCTTTACCGAAAAACTTATTAAAGATTCCTTGATTTTTTTCATTTTCAAAATCTATATCTTCATCTTTAAATCTTTTTCCTCTTTTATTTTTTACATATCTTCCTTTTTCATCGTATTTATTATCTAGTTTTGAAATAATAGATAAAAATTCATTGTCTTCAAAGTCTTCTTTATCATATTCTTCCTCATCTACATAATCGTCCTCATATTTCTCTTTATTATCAAATCTATCTGTTTCTTGTTTTTCCTCAATATAGTCTATTTTATAATCTTCTTCATCATAGCTTTCATCCTCTTTATTATCTTGTTGTTTATTTTCTTTGTACTTTTGACTATGTTCTCTATAATATTTTTCAAATTCGTTTTTTATTCTTTCTTCTTCTTCTAATTCATCTTTCGTTTTTAAGAATTTTATAGATTCATCAGCTATTTCTTCTAATTTATAGTCTGATAAATCTTTATCAAACTTGTCTGTAACTTCTTTTTGGAATACTTCATAAACATTTTTTATTCCTTCTATTCTCCAATAATTAGAATTTATAACTGCTCCCATATTTAGACGTATACTTGTTAGTTCTCTTTCAAAACTCAACTCTTTTTCTTGGATATCTTTTAAATAATTTTTGTTATACAGTTCATTATAAGCTCTTTTAGTAGATTTTCCAGCTATTTCTTTTAAGATTAATTCATATAAATTATTTATTTGTTCTATGTCTAATTCAAAATCTTCGCAAGCTTTTTCCATCATTTTTTGATGTGCTTTAGTTCCAGCCATAGCAGTCATTCTTTCATTGTCTAAAAATTCTACTATATATTCTTTTTCTGCTTTTAAAAAAGCTAATTTTACACTTACATCTCTTAAAACTTTTTCATATTTTTCAATTCTTAAGTTGTCATTTTCCATTTCTATTAATAATTTTCTTAATTTTTCATATATAACCAAATAGCAAATTGCTTCTTCTTTAGATATATTGATGCGAACATCTACTGCTTCACTTATTACTTTTTCATCAAATGCAACTTTTTCGTTTTTTCCATTTTTTATCATAGTGTCTATTATATTAATTTTTATAGCCTGTTTGTCACTATCTATAAAGCTTTTCATTCTTTGTACATCTTGACCTGCAATGCCTTTAAAGTCTCTTATTATTCTATTAATATTAGATATATGATTTGCCTCTATGTCTTTTTTATTTCTAGAGCACTTACTTCTATCTTTTTCTCTTTCAATAAAGATTACAAATGCTCTTATATAATCTTCTCTTAATCTTTTTAATTGTTCATTATTTTCTTGAACTATCTCTTCTATTTTTTCTAATTTTGTTTGTATTGTATTAGGATTATCATCTATTGCATTAAAAGCTTTATTTCTTTCATCTTCTAGTTTTTGATTTGATAGTGATAATTTTTCTTGCAATCTTTGTATTGCTCTTATTTCTTTAGCTATATCGTCAAATTTTCTAAGAACTTTTTCTTCTTCAGTAACCATAGATTTATATTCTTTTATTTCTTCTATTAAATCTTTAAAATTAAAAAAACTATCTTTTAAATTTTTTTCTTTGTTAAATCCAAATAATTTATCTAAATACCTTTCTAGGACTATGGCACTTCTCTCATACATTGTAGTTAACCTCCCCAAAATTCAACTTTGTTTTATTATACATAAAATGTTTTAAAAAGTCTAGATATTTTTATAAAAAAGTACAGTTTCCTTGTGTTCTAACTAATACTTGTATTCTAACTAATAATTGCATCTAACTAATAGTAGATTAATATTTTGAATAAAAAGCTTGAGTAGCACTAGCATACGGATAACCCGTGAAACCTCGAAAGTTTTAATGAAAAATATTAATCTACTATTAGTTATTAGCTAAAAATTAGTTATTAGTTCAAAATCGCACTTTCCTATAATATAAAAAAGATGTAATAAATCACACCTTTGTTTTTTCTTTATATACTTCATCTTTATTATAAATTTCATCTTCTCCGTATTCTTCTGGTTTCAATCCTAATCTTGTTTTCATATATCCTATCAAGCTTATAGATACAACTAATAAAAACAATCCTACTATTACCATTGAATTTGCTGTATTTGTAATATCTAGCAAATAAGATCCTAAAAATCCAATAATTGCTCTTAATAAGTTTTTTACCATAGCATTAGCTGCATATATTTGTGTTAATATTTTTTCACTAGAAAAGTTTCCTAAATACCTTGATACTAATACTAAACTCATTCCTTTATCTAAATTTATTACTATAAATGTAATTGTTAAAACAATTAAAGTTATTAAATAAGGAACTTTTAGTAGTACTATTATTCCTCCTATTAATGTAGAAACTGTTGTAGATATTAATATTATTGTTAATGATTTGTTTTTAAATTTTCTGTTAAAATATAATTGATTTTTAGATCCTAGTGATGATGCAATTCCTACTATCGCAGCAATTGCAGTAATAATTTGTGTAGGTGTTCCTATATCAACTAAAACACTACTTCTATAAGTTGAAAGTAAACAGAAAACTCCCCAAGAGACTCCGGCATATATAAATAAGCTCCTTAGCCTTTGAGATTTTATAATAAATTTCATTCCTTCTTGCAATTCTTTTATGTAATGTCTTTTTACTTTATTTTCTTCTTTTTTCTGTTGTTTCTTCGTTTTTTCTATATCTTTAAAGCCTAAAGATAAAATTACAGAAAATATAGTAAATATTAATGTTAATGTTATTGGAATATAAGGGTTAATCACATATAAAAAGCCTGATATTACCGCTGTAATAGAATTTACAAAAAAGTAATTTTGAAATCCTTTTCCCTCTATCCTTGAAAATATATCTCCTTTTTTCTTTGTTTCAGGAATTGAATAATTAAGTAATGCTCCATCTGATATATCTTTTAATGAAAAACATAGTGCACTAATAAATTGTGCAAAAATAAGTTGATACATACTCCCACAAGTCATAATTAATATTATAAAAAGTGTATTAAAAACATTTGCAAATACAGTGCATTTTTTTGTTCCTAATTTATCTATAATTACACTAGCAGGTATTTGTAATATAATCATAAATATAGCATAAAAGGATGTAGACAAAACAGTTTGTGAAGGTGTTATTCCTTTAACTTGAGTTAAAAATAAAAATTCTATTGCATAATAAAATATTAAATCTAACGATATTGTCCTATATAAAGAATATATTTTCATATTCTGTTTTCTTGCATTTACTATTTCTTTATTCATTCGTATTTCTCCTAATTTTAATCTTCTTGTGAATTTTTAAATATGTTTCCTATTTTTATATTATTTTTTGCTATTTTTAAAAATTCATTTAATGTTTTCATCATTATTTCTTTGCTTTCTTCATCTATGTTTTTATATGTTTTTAACATAGTTATTGCATTAGTAAACTTCTTATTGCTAAATTCTGATAATGTTTTTACTTCTGTTGTATTTAATATTTCAAAAAATATATCAACAAATTTTTCTCTTTGTTCTGGTTTAACCTCTTTTAGCCAATTAGTAATTGTTTGATCAATGAATTCACTAGAATTTGTTAACTCATCTCTTGTGAATTTTTTACCTACTAATTGCCAAGAATATAAATCATGTTGCATAATTCCTGTTTGTGTACTTTTTAAAATATTTGTTTCTTCTTTATGATTTAATAATCTTCCAATAATAGATGTTTGTGGTATATATGTATGTACTCTGCTTAATATTGCTTCATATTGTTTTGAATTTACTACTTTATCGCAAAATCCTGGTCCATCATTATTATAAACACTTATAATTCTATCTTGTATTTTAGGATTACAAAATGTTGCTGCATAAATTGCTAAATTTCCTCCTTTTGAATGTCCTCCTACTCGTATTTTGCATTTATAGCTTTTAGATACTTCATCCAAATAAATTGCTGCATCTGTTTGAGAAGGAACTAATTCACTAAAACTCATATTAAAGTCTTCTTTCCATCCTACAATTGTGTTATCTGTTCCTCTATAAGCTACATATATTGTATCATCTGGCAAAACAATTGTGATTGCAGAAAATTGTTTTTCACTTTCGACATCTAATTTATTAACATATTTTGAAAGCTTTATTTTTCCAAATCTCTTGCTTTCAGCAAGTAAAGGAAATAAATCTATATCTTCTTCTTGTAAAATTCTTCCTGTAGTACCTATTTTTTTATATCTTTTATAGCTTTCTTCAATAGTAACTTCTTCTTTTTCTTCTATTAACCCATCAAAAGGGAAGTAAGATAAACGAGCCAAAATAAGGTTATCAATCTCATTAAAGCCATCTATTTTTATGTCTAAGTCTCCTCTCCAATTTATATAATCGATTATATTTGACATTTTTTGTTTCTCCTTTTATTAGTTTATTTGTTAGATTTTATAAATTCAATTATTTGTTCTGCTAATTCTTTTTCTTTCCCATTGTATTGATGATTTGCTCCATCAATATAGTCAATATCTTTATTTTTGTTTTCAATTATGTTAGTAACTATATTAACTAATTCATCTGCACTTTGCAATATCATTTCATTTTGATTTCCCCATCTCATCATTAATGGAACTTTTATATTGTTTAACTTTTCTAATTCATTGTCTTTTCCATAACCTGCAAAATCTATATCTTTATTATCTCTTACATATCTTAAAAATGTTTTTGCACTTATTGGATTTATAAATGCATCTTTAGGCATTAATTCATATGATTTATATTCTTGTTCTTTCTCTTCTGCTAATGACACATATTCACTAAATTTGTCTCCTAAATATGCTTTTATAGCTTTTGGGATATCTATTAAAGAAAGCAATATTACTCCTTTTATATTTGATAACACATCATATTCTTCTTCATCAACTAACTCATTATATGTGTATACAATTTTAGTACATCCTAAACTATGTCCTTGTAAATATATATTTTCATATCCTAATTCTTTTAACTTTATAATTGCACCTAGAATATCTTCATATCCTTCTAATACATCTTCATAAGATGTACCTGCTATTATTTTTTCTTCTTTTCCGTTTATATCTTTTTTTATATATCTTGCTAATTCGCTTCCTCTATTATTAAAGCAAAAATAATCTATACCATTTTTATTTGAATTTTCAGATATTACTTTATCTCTTTCTTTAAAGCAATTGCTTGTCATTCCATGAACTGCTAATATAACTTCATTGCTTTTTTCTTTGCAATTATATAATATTCCATTTAATTTAACTCCATCAGTTGCTAGAAAGTCTATTATTTCCATACTTCTCTCCTTCTTAACATATAGTTTTTTACATTATAACACAATATTTAAATATATGTCAGCATTGTAATATAATTTTAATATTTAAAAGCACAAAAAAAGAGCAAATCTGTAAGCCGGGTTCTGTCTTTCAAAATAGTCATTTATCTAGGATATATATTGCTACATATCTCAAGCCACGCAATTTAAGAAGGCGCCGAGCAGACTTAATCTTCTAATATAGGTGTTGCTCCAGATGGGGTTTACACTGACCCACTATGTCACCATAATGGCGGTAAGCTCTTACCTTACCTTTTCACCCTTACCTAAAAAATTAGGCGGTTATTTTCTGTTGCACTTTCCTTAAGGTCACCCTCACTAGACGTTATCTAGCATCTTTGCTCTATGGAGCCCGGACTTTCCTCTCGTAATTCCTTTCGGATATTTACCAGCGACTATTCAATTTACTCTTTTTCTATTTTATCACACAAAAAAGCAAAAGTCTATATTTTTATGATTAGAAAAAATATCTCTAGCTCTCCCTAAACCTCTCTAATATCAGTTTAACTTCAACAAACTAGTATTTTAGTACAGTACAAAACATTGAAAGCAAAAAATAACTGGTAGTATATTTCTATATATTACCAGTTACTAAAAATTCACACACATCTTTACAAAGTCACAAAGTTTTTTAACTTTTTGAGCCGGCGGATCACCGACCCCGCCTGGCTCATTTGTATATTTTTTTATTCTTCTCTCTTTTCTAGTTTTCATTTTTTACTCTGAATCTGTTGCATTTACTTTGATTCCAGAATTTAGAGAAACTACCGGACGCAAGCCCATACGAGCACCGTCATAGACGTCAAAGCCCACTTGACCGTTGTAGGTCACGCTAAGCACACGGCTGCTGCCAATAGCAGAAGGGGAAGCAAGCCAGTAGTCATAACAAGTTTTATTTCCATCTGATATCTCTTCATGATGTGGATAATATAAACTATTATTATATCCGTGCTCCCCTTACACTTGGACTTATATATGTACTTGTTGGATTTGAACTTGTTCCTACATAATATCCAGCACTATTTGTATTATTGCAATATAACTTATCACTTGGTTTGTTATATTTTTTATCACATAATTTATTCCAGCTATCCATCCACATTTCTATTGTACTTCCTCCTACTGCATATTCTGCCATATTCCCATTATCTTTATAACTTTCCCAATTATTTGCATTTAATAATGTTGATACACATTTTGAATTTTTATTACTACTATTTAATGTATATCCTGTTGCCATAAATCTTGTTTTTACTGTGTCTTCTACTGTTTGTAAACTTGATGGTGTTGAGCTCCAATTTGCTCTATATTTTGTTCCTATTTTTGTCATTCCTGTATTTGAATTTAATCTATTTGATACTGATAAATCTACATAATCTCCTGTTATTAAAAATATATGTGTTCCATCAGAATAGAATATTCTCCAATCATTTTGTCCATTTTTTGATTCATAATTTGTTACTTTTAATCCATAATATGTTTCTGGATGCTCTGCTACCATTGGGGCTGTTATATTTGTATATGTTCTTGATATTTTTAAATTACTTACTGGGTCTGATTGTTTATTATTTCCTGCTTTGTCATACGCTATTACATATACACTATATGTTCCACTTGCTAAGTTTTCTATTTTAAATGTACCATTATTGTTTTCGCCGTTTTCCTTTCCATCTACATAGCATTTATATTTTGCTATTCCACTTTTGTTGCTTGTTCCATCTGATCTTGTTTCTGCATCTTCTGCTGTTGTAGTTACTTCTATTGCTCCATCTTTTACGTTTGCTGTTATAGCACAACTTGTTGGTGCATCTTTGTCTATTTTATCTATTATTATATCTCTTGTTTCTTCTTTGTTTTCATTGTCTATTACCTTAAATGTATATGTTCCATTTTTGGTTACTTCATATTCTATTGTTGTTTCTGTTGTATTTTCTCCTTTTTTCGTTCCATCTGGACATTGTATTTCTTTTATCCCTTTTGCATTTTTTACTGTCAATTTTATTATTACTTTATCTTGGTTTGTATATCCTTCTGGTTCTGTTTTATATGTTACTCTTGTCCCTGTTGCTTCTCCTAAATATTCTACTTGATATTTATCATTTATTTGAAATTTATATATACTTTGTTCTACTTCTACTGGAAAGTTTCCTATTGGTTCTACACTTATTTCATATTCACTTTCTGATAATTTAGATAACTTCTCTTTTGTTAAACCATTTCCTTTTGATTCTTCTTCTATTCTTAAATCTTGTAATGCTAATTCTATTTTTTCTTTTGCTTCACTTATTTGATGTTTTTCTTTTGCTGTACTTGCTTTTTTTAATATTCCATTTTCTCCTGTTAGCATTGCTATACTTACTGCCGCTAAGATTAAAAGCACTATTATTGTTATTACCAACGCTATTAATGTTATTCCTTTTTCCTTTTCTTTTAATTTGATTTTATTAAAATCTTTTTCTTTTTTCATTATCATTTTTGTTTTCCTTCCTTTATTTTTTATAATTTTTTTATTTAACTTTTTGTTAAAGTTTTAAGTTTAGATTTTTTTTGTTTTATAATAAATGTTTAAGTAATTGAATAACTACTTCAACATTTTTATTATTTTTAATAAAATTAATGTACTTATCTTTAATTTTAAAACGCACAAAAAGATAGCAAAATCAACCTGTATCATTTTTTAATACTAGGCTTTTGCTATCTTTTTTTATTTTATTTATTCTATTTTTTACTTTTTCATTTATTAAAATACCTTGTGTGTGTGTGTGTGTGTGTGTGTGTGTGTGTGTGTACAGCGCCAAGGCTTACATCATTTGTATGTTTCATATTTTCTCCTTCGTTTATTTTTACTATTCATTTTCATCTATATAATATACTATATATCTATTTTTGACAATAGTTTTTATTAATTTATTTTATCTTTAATATATTACAAATTGCTAATTTCTTCTATTAAATTTTTATATTTTACCAAAAATAATGATGTATCTTTTATTGATACCGCATTTTGTAACTCATTTAGCATTATATAAACCCTATTTATTGAATATTGTTTTTTAGAATCTATATTAGTATTTGTAAGCAATTGTGAATACGTACTTATTGCATTATTTACATCTTTTGATATTTCACTCCAATTATTTGTATCTAATTTAGAATATGCTTTAAATATATGTGATTTTGTTTCAATTTCTTTTTTATATAATTCATCATCTGTAACGTTTTGAACAAATTTGGGAAGATAATCATATAATTTAGATAATTGTTTTAATGTATCTTCTTTATTTTCTTCTTTTGCCGAAACTGTTAAGCCATCAAGTTCTTTATTAAATGATAATATATCTTCTTGATTTAGATTTGCTTTATATAAATCTAATGTAATACTTGGAATTGTACTATACAAGGTTTCTATATTTTGTTTAATATCTTCCCAATTAATTTCATCAGAGTTGCTTAAAATAGTATTTCTATTTAAATCAAATTTCACTATTTTTTTCTCTTTGGAATCATTTTGAGATTCTCCTTGATTTGAAGATTCTTCGCTGCTTCCCCCACTATTATTACTTTGATTTTCTGTTCCTGTTTTTTCTCCTTGTGAACTTGAACTATCTGAAGACTTTGATATTTCACCATATGTTACCTTATAATTTCTTGCTTCTATATTATTCATGGTATTTAATAAATTCTCTATTTCAGACTCTACAAATTTAATTTCTGTTAAAGTTTTTTGTTTATCATCTTGTTCATTGTTTTGACTTGCATTTGTATATATTGTAAATGCTAATATTACTATAATAATTATTAATAAAAGATATGCAAATTTTTTAAATTTTTTCAATATATAAACCTCCATTTTATCTTTTTTCTAGTATTTACAATTTTATTTAACTTTATTCTAGGTATAAAATTTTATATATTATTTATACTATTATTAAATAATTTTTATGGAGTTTTTTATGGTTGCAACTGTTAATATTTATAGTAATAAAAAAGGAGAATTAAATAAATTTTTGAGTCATTTTTATAATACAGATCTTGATATAGAAAATGAATTAAAATGGGAAAAAAAGTATGAAAACCCTATTGAATTGGCTGAAATTATTGGTATTTATATTGATAACTCAGATAATTATATGCTTAATATGTGGATTTCTTTAGATAAAGATGTTTTTATTAACGTTACTAATGATAATGCTAATAAAATAATAAAATATCTATATGAAAGATTTCCATATTAGATTAAATAAAAACTCTATATTTTTTATATAGAGTTTTTTATGATATGAAAATTTTAAAAAACATTTTTAAATATATTTTCTAATAAATAGTATATTAATATTTATTTTTGTATTATATATAATTATTCTTCATCTTCTAAGTTTTCTTCTATATCAATATCTGATTCTACAGAAACTGTTTTTTCTAAATTTGTAGTTTCTGAATTTTCTATATTTTCTTGTTCAGATTCTTGAACTTCAGTATTTTTATCACTATCATCATTTTCATTATTGTCATTATTAATATTTTCGTTATTTTCTTTTTCATTTACATCATTAGTTTTTTCTTTATTTTCTGTTTCTTTTTCTGCTTCTTGTGTTTTTTGTTTTTCTCCGCAATTAGGGCAATAATTACTTTCTATATCTATTTCTTTATAACAATTTTGACATTGTTTTTTGTCTTTTAGACTTAAACATTGTTCTAGCAATTCTTCTATTTCATCACTTAGTACATCTATTTTTGTACATTCTGTTTCTAAATCTTTTTTTATTGAAATCTCATCTTCTATTACATGTTTTTCATATACTTTTCTTCCTATTTCTTTATACATATCATTTATTTCAGATTTCAATTCATTTATTTTTAATTTCATTTTTGTTTCTTTAGCAATTTTTCCAGTTTTATCTGCTGTAACTTTATATGCTTCAGATGCTTTTTTTCCAATTTTATCAAAAAATTCCATTTAACATTCTCTCCTTTTTTTATTGTTACATTTTTATTATTTGAAATTTTTATTTTATTATTCACTTTTTTTGTCTCTTGTCATTAAATCTTTAACGGCATCTTCCGGTTTTAAATTTTCATAAATAACTTTATATACTGTTTCTACAATTGGCATATATACATTATGTATCTTACATAATTCATATGCAACTTCTATATTGTCTATACTTTCAATTACCATTCCTACTTCTTGTTGTGCTTCTTCCAATGTTTTTCCTTGTCCTATTAACATTCCTGCTTTTCTATTTCTACTATGTTCACTTAGACATGTTACTATTAAATCTCCTAATCCGCTTAATCCATAGAAAGTTTCTTTTCTGCCTCCTAAATCAATACCAAGTCTTGCAATTTCTCCTAATCCTCTTGTGATTAAAGCAGCAAATGTATTATCTCCTAATCCTATTCCTGCTGCAACTCCACTACAAAATGCAATAATATTTTTTAATGCTCCGCCTAATTCAACTCCTTTAACATCATCTGATATGTATATTCTCATGTTTTCAGACATAAATGTATTTTGAATTAAATTTAAAACTTCTTGATGTTTAGAAGCAACAACTAAAACAGTTGGTATTCCTATTGTTACTTCTTCTGCATGGCTTGGTCCTGATAATACTCCAACTTTAGCGTTTGGAAGTTCATCTAATATTACTTCATCTAATGTTTTCAAACTTTCTTTTTCAAATCCCTTTGAACAAATTATTACTGGTTTATCTTCTACATATTTTTTATATTGTTTAAAAATATTTCTTGTGAATTTTGAAGGTGTAACATGTAAAATAAAATCACTATCTATTACTACATCTTCAAAATTAGTATAACACTTTATATTGTCAGTTATTACAGCATTTTTTAAAAATTTGCATTTTCTTTCTTCATTTATTATTCTTTTTTCTTCTTCATCAAAAGACCATATTTTTATATTATGACCTAATTTAGCTAAGTGTATAGCTAGAGCTACTCCCCAACTTCCACTTCCTATTATTGCTACATTCATTTTTTCCTCCTTAGTTTTTTAACTTTTTTCTATTGTTTTTTATTTTTCTTTATTTTTTCCTAATCTATTTTCTGTTCCATTTAAAATTCTTTTTATATTGCTTCTATGATTAAATAATATTATTATAGCTAATATTAAGCTGTAAATAAAATATGTAGTTCCATTTTTACCTTCTGTTAAAACTGTGTAATTATCATTTATAAATAATGTTAAAACAGGAAATAATACAGCTGCTGCACAAGATCCTAAAGAAACCATTCTTGTTAAAATCATTAATATTAAAGCAAAAACTAGACAAATTAATCCTATTTGCCAATTACTCATTAATAATATTCCTAAAGATGTTGCTACACCTTTACCTCCTTTAAATCCAAAAAATATTGGAAAAGTGTGGCCTATTACTACTGCAATTCCTGCTATTTGAACTAATAATTCTTTATTTGTATCTTTAAACATGTTTCCTAATATAATTGCTATTGATATTGCAACTACGCCTTTTAAAATATCACAAATAAGTGTTAATGCTGCTGCTCCCTTTCCAACACTACGAAGCATATTTGTACTACCTGCATTTCCACTTCCTTTTTCTCTTACATCAAACCCAGCAAATTTTTTACTAAAAATAACTGAGAAATTTATACTTCCTATTACATATGCAATTAATAACATAACAATATAAATAATCATTTTAATTTCTCCTAACTTTTATCTTAATTTAATATAAAATTTTAAACATCTTTTTCATTTTTTTCTCTTACAATTATTCTTACAGGTGTTCCTTCTAAACCAAATTCTTTTCTTATTTGATTTACTAAATATCTTTCATATGAAAAATGGAATAAATCTTTTTTATTTACAAATATAACAAATGTTGGTGGTTTAGTTGATCCTTGTGTTCCATAATATATTTTTAATCTTTTTCCTTTATCTGTAGGTGGTTGAACAATGGCAATTGCTTCGTTTATTACTTGATTTAACATTGATGTTGATATTCTCATGCTATTTTGTTCTGCAACATGGTTAATTAAATCAAATAGTTTATGAACTCTTTGTCCTGTTTTGGCTGATATAAATACAATTGGTGCATATGATAAATATTTTAATCTTTCATATACTTCTTTTTTGTATTTTTCCAATGTTCCTGTTTCTTTTTCCATTGCATCCCATTTATTTACAACTATTATAACGCCTTTTCCTGCTTCATGAGCTTCTCCTGCAATTTTTGCATCTTGATCTGTTACACCTTCTGTTGCATCTATCATCATTAAGCATACATCTGCTCTTTCTATTGCTAATAAAGTTCTCATAATGCTGAATTTTTCTATAGATTCTTTTACCTTGCTTTTCTTTCTTACTCCCGCAGTATCTATTAATACATATTTTCCTTTTTCGTTTTCAAATTCAGTATCTATTGCATCTCTAGTTGTTCCAGCTATATTGCTTACAATTGCTCTATTTTCTCCTAATATATTATTAATTAATGATGATTTTCCTACATTTGGTTTTCCTATTACTGCAACTTTTATTGTGTCGTCATCATCTTCTCCTTCAACTTTAGGAGGAAAACTATCGTATATTTTATCTAATACATCTCCTATTCCTATTGCATTTGTTGCAGAAATTGGATATGGATCTCCTAATCCTAAATTATAAAATTCATATGCTTCTTGTCTATCTTTATCGAAATTATCTGCTTTGTTACAAACTAAAACAATTGGCTTTTTAGATTTTTTTAACATTAATGCAATTTCTCTGTCTGCTGCTGTAACTCCTTGTCTAATGTCTGTTAAAAATATTATGACATTTGCCATTGAAATAGCTAAATTAGCTTGTTCTCTCATTTGAGAAAGTATTATATCTTCTGATTCTGGTTCAATTCCTCCTGTGTCTACTAATGTGAAATTTCTTCCTCTCCAGTTTGTTTCTGCATATATTCTATCTCTTGTTACGCCTGGTGTATCTTGAACAATTGATATTCTACTTCCTACCAAATAATTAAAAAATGTTGATTTTCCTACATTTGGTTTTCCTATTATTGCTACTATTGGTTTTGACATATTCTTGGTTAATAGGTTTTAGTTTTTTTATATTGTTTTTATGTATAATATTGTTCCAAAAAACTAATTCCTTTCTCCTTTCTTTTTACTTTTTTAATATGTACAGTATATCATAAAGACTATAAAAAAACAAGCAATTACTCCTTTGAATAATTGCTTGTTTAGTCATATTGTTTTTTACTATATTCTTGCTATTCCACCTATTATTTTGCTGTCTTCTGCTGATTCTAACATTTTTGCTCCACCTGAAATAACAACCATATCGCCTTTTTCTAATATTTCTTTTTCTTTTAATTTTTCAATACCTTTTTCAACTGTTTTGTTGATTGTTTCTTGTTTTTCAACATATATTGGTGTTACATTCCATGCAATTGCTAATTGGTTGTATGTTCTTCTGTTATCTGTTATAGCTAATATTGGGCAACCTGCTCCTAAACCTGCTAATCTTCTTGCAGAATCTCCAGAATTTGTATAACATACTATAGCGTCTGCTTCCATGTTCATAGCTGTAACACATGTAGAATAAGCTATTTTCATTTCTAAATCAGATAAATCTATATTTGTATTTTTTCTGAATTTTTTCCAATAATCTATATCATTTTCTACTCTGTTTGCGATTTTAACCATTGTTTTAACACATTCTACTGGATAATCTCCCATTGCACATTCTCCAGATAACATTATAGCACTTGTTCTGTCATAAATAGCATTTGCTACGTCACTTGCTTCTGCTCTTGTTGGTAATGGGTTATGTGTCATTGATTCAAGCATTTGTGTGGCTGTAATAGCTGGTTTTCCAGCTTTGTTTGATAATTTTATAAATCTTTTTTGCATTACTGGTGGTTCTGTAAAATCTGTTTCTGTTGCCATGTCTCCACGTGCAATCATTTGAACATCTGCATTTTCTACTATTTCTTCCATATGTTCTAGACCTTCAACATTTTCTACTTTTGTTACTATTTTGATGTCTTTTCCACCATTTTCATCTAATACTTTTCTTACTTGATCAATATCATCTTTATTTCTTGTAAATGACATTGCAACATAATCATAGTTATGTTCACATGCTGTTTTTAAGTCTGCTATATCTTTATCTTTTAATGCTGGTAATCTTACAGGTGTTCCTGGTAAGTTAATTGTTTTTCTACTTCCTAATCCATTTCCATGAACTACTGTACAAACAATATCTTTTCCTTCTATTGCATCTACAACTAATTCAATAGCTCCATCATCTATTAATACTTTAGCTCCAACTTTTATATCTTTGTATAAATTTTTGTATGTTACTGATACTTTATCTTTATCTCCAACAATATCTTCATTTACTAAAGTGAATTTTTGACCATCTTCTAACATTATTTTTTCATTTTTTCCTGTTACTAACATTCCTGTTCTTATTTCTGGTCCTTGCATATCTAAAAGTAAAGCTACTGGAATATCAAGTTCTTCTCTTAATTTAAGAATTGTTTCTGTTTTTTCTGATTGTTCATCCCAGCTTCCATGTGAATAATTAATTCTTGTTACATTTAATCCTGCTTTAAATAGTTCGTCTAATCTATTTTCACTTGCAGGTCCTATTGTTCCTACTATTTTTGTTTTTCTTAAATCTTTTTTCATTTATAATTCCTCCCTTTTAAAAACCGATTTTTATTATATCATATTATATTTACAAAATTCAACTTTTTTTACAAAATTTGTCGAACATTTTTATATTTTTTATTCTTTATCATATGTTTTATAATTAATTATTGTCAAAACGTCTGTCCCCAATGGCAAAAAATTGCCAAAAAGGTCCGTCCCCAATGGCAATTTTTTAACTATTTTATATATATACTTGGATCTACTTGAATTGAGTCTTTTAATATTTCAAAATGTAGATGTGGTTCATCTGCAGTTTCGAATACTGCTGTGTTTCCAACTGTTCCTATACTTTGTCCTTTTTCTACTTTTTCTCCTTCAACTACAAATTCTGATGTTAAAAGGTTTGCATATACTGTTTGATATCCGTTTGCATGTTCTATTACAATTGTTAATCCATATCTAGGGTCATTTTTTATTGATTTAACTGTTCCCGCTTCTGCTGATTTTACAACAGTTGTTTTTTCTGCTTTTATGTCTATTCCCATATGAGTTGTCCATTCTTGTAATGTTTCTGAATAAATAAGATTTTCTTTTGCGTATTCTCTATTAATTTCACCTTCTACTGGTTTTTCAAAGTTTAATTCTTTAGTCTCTTCTTTTTTATCAGATGCTTTTGCGTTTGTAGCTGTAGTTTTATTAGTTGTATTTGATTTTGTTGAATTTTGATTTGTATTATTTGTTGTGTTTTTGTTTGTACTGTTTTCTTTATTAACAGCTGAATTATTTGTTGTGTTGTTTAATTCATTTTTTGAATCTTCAACAGATTTTCCTATATCTGTACTAGCACTAGTTGTGTTTTGTTCATTACTTTCTGTGTTATTCCCTGTTATTTTTGCCATTTGCTCTAATGTCATTGTTTCATCTTTAACACTATCACTTAAACTTTTACTATACATTAATAATCCAATAACAATAGCTGTAAGAATAGCTACTCCTATACCACTATACATTATGATTTTATCACTTAATGTTTTTTCTTGTTTTCTTGAATTTCTTCTCATATTATCCTCCTTAAATACTTTATTATTACAAGTATTTCCTTTTTTGAGAAGATTATTCATCTATATTGAATTAATATCTTTTATTTCTATTCCTACATAAAAATGTTTTATTATTTCTTCACAATTATTTCCTTGTTTTGCCATAGTATTAGCACCTGTTTGGCTCATTCCGACACCATGTCCATATCCTTTTACCAAAAATTTTATTTGATTATTCTCTTTTTTTATTTCAAAATTTGTTGATTTTAATCCCAATAATGTTCTTGTTTCTACTCCTGATAATTCATGATTTCCAAATTTTACTGTTTTTACTCTATTACTATCTGTATGTTCTATTATTTTTACATCTTCATCATTATTAAAATCTATTTGTATGTCTTCATATTTTGTTTTCAATTTATTTATAAGTTCTTCTTGTGTTAAATCAACTTCTGAACTGTATTGTGTATATCCTTCCTCTCCTGCTGTTTGAACAACTTGTAAATATGGCAATCCAGAACCTCCCCATACATTAACTGGCAATTCTGTTGTTCCTCCACTATTTGCATGAAAAAATGCATTTATAGGTTGATTGTTATATGTAATAATTTTTCCTTTAGTCTCATTTACACATTGTTGTATCTTATTCCAATTTTCTTCTCTTTTTGTTTCTTCCCATCTTTCTAATCTATTTTCTTTTGATACCCATGCTTGACAACAAGTTGAATCATCACATATATCTGCATTTTCATGTTTTTTGTTTTGCACTTTATATATTGTATATGTTCTTGCAACTATTGCTTGTGCTTTTAACGCCTCTAATTCATAGTCAGCAGGCATTTCTGCTGATACAACATTACATAAATAATCATCTATTTTTACTTCTTCTATTTCATTAGTTTTTTTATGAAGTAATTTTATTGTTCCATATTTATTATAATTGTATTCTGAAACTTCATTACTGTTGTTGTTTGATATTTGCTCATTATTTTCTTGTATATTTTCTTCTAAACCATTTGAAAATGTATTTATATTTCTTTTAGTAAAAAGTGCTGGAAGAATAAAACATATAGAAATAAAAGCAACAAAATATATAAAAAATTTTTTCACATTGTCACCTTCTTTTTTATGAAGTTAATTGTAATTTCATATTATCAAGAATTTTTCTTTCAATTCTAGAAACTTGTACTTGGGTTATTCCAAGTATTTTAGCAACTTCTGATTGTGTCTTCTCTTTATAGAATCTAAGCATAATAACTTCTTTGTCTCTCTTTTTTAAACCTTCAATTAATTGTTTAACTGTTAATTTATTTGCAATTAATTCTTCTTCATTTTTGTCTGTAGAGATTTTTTCTATTAAACTAATACTATTTCCATCTTTATGGTTTATATAACTTGCATTTTCAATTGATTCTACATGAGATGTTGCTTCTAATGCTAAAGATACATCTTCTTTGTCTATTTTTAATTCTTTAGCAATTTCATCTATTGTTATTTCTTTTCCTTTTTTATTCATATATTCTCTTTGCAATTCTCTTATTTTAGTTGATAATTCTTTTATACTTCTACTTACTTTTATAGGTCCATCATCTCTTATAAATCTTTTTATTTCTCCTATCATATATGGTACTGCATATGTTGACAATTTAACATTAAAATTAGCATCAAATCTTTTTATTGATTTAATAAAACCCATACAACCTATCTGGTATAAATCTTCTATTTCATAACCTCTTCCATTAAATCTTTTTACAATACTCCATATTAATCCATTATTTTGCTCTATTAATTTTTCTAATTCTTCTTTATTTCCGTGTTTGGGCTCTCTTTATTGTTTCTATATCATTTTCGTACATTCTACCCACTCTTTTCTTTTAATCTTTTGTTAGCATTTCAAATTCTTCTTCATCTTTTTCTTCTCTTTGTCCTATAGTTTTTGTCATAATAATTTTTGTTCCTAACCCCACAATAGATTGTACTTCCATGCTATCCATGAAACTTTCCATTATTGTAAATCCCATTCCAGATCTTTCTAAATTTGGTTTTGTTGTATATAATGGCTCTTTTGCAATATTTATATTTTCTATTCCTTTACCTTGATCTGATATTTCTATTATTATTTGATTTTGTTTTAATTTTGCTTTTATTTTTACTATTCCTTGTTTATCCTCATATCCATGTATAATGCAGTTAGTAACAGCTTCAGATACTGCAGTTTTTATGTCTGCTAATTCTTCAATTGTTGGATCTAACTGTGAAACAAATGCTGCTACAGCAATTCTAGCAAAAGCTTCATTTGCAGATTTACTAATAAATTCTAATTTCATTTCATTATCAAAATTCCTTTTCATTTTTATTCCTTTCTTGAACAAGTATTTTTGTTCATCTTTTATTTTACGATTTATATATTTTCTGTAACTGGTATTAATCGTAATAGTCCACTCATTTCAAATATTCTTTCAACACTTCCGTGTTAAATTTGCTATTTCTAGTTTTGCTCCTAACATATTTGCAAATTTGTACCTACCTATAATCAGACCTATACCCGCACTATCCATGAAAGTAACATTATTAAAATCAAATATAATTCTTTCAGGCATATATCTCTCAATTTCATAATCAGCTTTCCCCCTTATCTTTTGAACACTACATTCATCAATTTCATCTGTGATTTTAAAAACTAGAAGCTTGTCCTTTTCATAAAATTTTGATTCCATATTTTCCTCCTTTTAGTTTTTCTTTTGGTATTATAATTTATTTTCCATTATTTTCCAAGAGTAAAAAAATAGAAGTTTTGTCGAACTTTAAAAAGTTTTCGACAAAAACTTCTATTATAAAAATACTTTAATTTATTGAATTAATTTTTTTCTTATTTAACTAACTTTTTGTTTTTGCATTTCTTCTTTAGTAATAGAAAAAATAATTAAATTTTCTGGCTTTCCTGTATTATTATTTATTTTTCTATTTCTTAATATTGCTTCTTGTCTCATTCCAATATTTTTTAAAATATTATTTTTCGTTTTTCTTATAAATTCATTACTATCATAAAACTTGCAAATAATAATTGAAATACCTTCTTCATACATCAAATAATTCATTGTTTCTTCTATAGATTCTTCTAATAATTTATCTTTTAGCCATTTTAATCCTATGCCAAAATTCAAATTACATCTACCATTTTCTTTAGATATCTCTGTAGCTTTTATATACCCTACAACTATACCAGACTTTTTTTCTTCAATTGCCCATATTGGTTCACCTAGTTCATATTCTTTAATAGATGACAATATAATACCTCTTGTTTCTTCAACATTTTTATGCATATTATAATTATAACAATCTTCTAGTTTTTTTATAGTTGCTATATTATTATATATATCTTCTGCATCTTCAATTCTAAATTTTCTTATTATTGTCCTTTCGGTTTCTAAATCTTTCATTTTTTCCTCCCTTATTTTCAAACATTTTATATTCTAATATTACTTTTTTGGTATATAGTAATATTTTTACAAAAGTGCTATTTCTTTATAAAAAAAATATCTTATGAAAATATATAAAACAAATTACATATTTCATAAGATATTCTTTACTAATTATTTTAAATAATTATCTACCTTTTTTATAAATATAATATTTTCAATAACATCCATAATTCCATAACCTAAAATTATAACTCCAATTGTTTGGAATATAGCTCCACTATTAACCAATATATAAATACCTGCAAGAAGTGTTAATATTGATAAAATTATGCTAAATATCCATAATTTAGATTTGTAGTCTTTCCATGATATAGTTGTTTGTAAATTCATTATTCCACTATATATTATCCATACAGCAATTAAAATTCTAAAAAATGATGCTATAACATCTGAAAAAAACATTATAACTATTCCTATTATTATCGAAATAATTCCAACTGCTAAAAAATAGTTGTCCATTTTGCTTGTATAAAAATAGTTAGCTATTTTTATTATTCCTAAAACAATAAATATTACTCCTAGAATAATTGAAATCGAAGCCATTACTACCTCTGGATTTGCAATAAGTATTATTCCAAAAATAATAAATATAAGTGATAAAATTAGATCTGTCCATCCTGATTTTTTCAAAAATTTTTCTAACATATTATTACCTTCTTTATATATATTTTTTATATTTAAAGTTTAACTTATTTAGATTTTTTTGTCAATGCTAAAAAACAAAAACAGGAAAGCTTTAGAACTTTCCTATAATATAATAAAATAGCACCTTTATATAAGTGCTACTCTATTACGCATTTTCAGTTTCTTTTTTTGATATTACTTCTTTTCCGTCATAATATCCACAATTCTTACAAGCTCTATGTGGCATTACTGGTTCATGGCAATGTGGGCAGCTTGTGTATGTAGGATTTTCTTTTTTCCATGTTGATCTTTTTGAATGTGTTCTTGCTTTTGACCATCTTCTTTTTGGTTGTGCCATTTGTATTCCCTCCTTGTTTTAGATATATTATTTATATCTTTTTCTATTTTTTCGTTTTTATAGTCACTGTATTATTATACAAGTATTTTATTTTTTTGTCAATACTTAGAAAACATTATTCACAATACTTTTTATATATTGCTCTAATATTCTCTTTTTTAAATGTAGCATCAATTCCATTATCTGCAACTTGTTTTAAAGCCTCAGTAATAAAATCTTTGGTTTTGTCATTCATTTTTATTTTATCTTTTTCTTTATTCCAATATCCATACTCGTATTCTTTTGTCCAATTCTTTCCTTCATAGACCATTCCTGCTGCTAATTTATCACACAACATTTCAACAGCATATTTATATGGTATAACAGGTGTTGGATCAGGTGCTCTGTCATCATTCCAATATTCTGCATGATGTTTATTTCTTCCTTTATGATGTAACCAAGCTTCTGAATATCCTTTATCTTTTTTAGCTTCTGTAATTGGTGAATGTGTTCCAACATAATATTTTATACTTTCTCCAAATTCAGTTGGTGAATATTTTGAAATATCATGCCAAAATCCTCTCCATGGTTCTCCCACCTTACAACATAATTTGAATACAATCCATTTATGGTTTGTTATTAATTTAAAGTGTTTTACTGCGTTTTTTAAATACATTTTTTCCTCCAACTATATTACATATATTTATAGTTTACTACATCTTTTTTGTAAAATCAATAAATCTTTTTCTATTTTCTGCATAAAATATTAAGAAAACTATTTTTGGGAGGTAAATTATGTGTGGATTTGTTGGCTTTGTAAATTATAAACAAAATATATTAGATAAAAAAGCTGAATTAAAAAAAATGAATGAATATCTTTCTAAGAGAGGACCAGATGAGGATGGCTATTACATAAATGAACATGTAGCACTTGGACACAAAAGATTAATTGTTCTAGATCCTAACGGACGGTAAACAACCTATGATAGAAAAATATGAATATGGTGATTATGTTATTGTTTATAATGGGCAAATATATAACACTAAAGAACTAAAACAAACATTAAGGGAGAATGGTTTCTCTTTTAATGGACATTGCGATACAGAAATACTACTAAAAAGTTATATCCATTATGGAAAAGATGTAGTAAAACATCTAAATGGTATTTTTTCTTTTGCAATTTGGGATAGTAATAAAAAAGAAGTATTTTTAGCACGTGATCATTTCGGAATAAAACCTTTATTTTATACTTTATATAATAATACATTAATCTTTTCTTCTGAAATAAAAGCTTTGCTTAGATACCCTGGAATAGAACTAAAATTAAATTCTGAAAGTATTGGAGAACTTATTGGCATTGGACCAAGTCACACTCCTGGAACTACTATATTTAAAGATATTTTTGAAATAAAACCTGCTCATTTTGCTATATATAATTATTCTGGTTTCCATACAAGTAGATATTGGAAATTAGAAACAAAAAAACATTCTGATAGTTTAGGAGCTACATGTGAAAAAATTCATTATTTATTAGATGATTCTATACAAAGACAATTAATATCAGATGTTCCTTTAGGTGTTATGTTGTCTCGGAGGTTTAGATTCTAGTATTATAGTTGCATATGCAAGCAATTATTGTAAAAATAACGGATTGCCACCTTTAGATACTTTCTCTGTTGACTATGTTGATAATGACAAAAACTTTGTTAAAAGTGATTTTCAACCCAATTCAGATAATTACTATATAGAACTAATGAAAAAGAAATTTGAAACAAATCATCATCAAATTGTAATAGATACACCTGAACTTGCTAATAACTTAGAAAATGCAATGATTGCAAGAGATTTTCCTGGAATGGCAGATGTTGACTCATCTTTTCTACTATTTTGCCAAAATATAAAAAATGATGCTACAGTTTGCTTATCAGGTGAATGTTCTGATGAAATTTTTGCAGGTTATCCATGGTTTTTCCGTGAAGATGCTTTAAATAGCAATACTTTTCCATGGTCTATCGCATTAGATGAAAGACAAAAACTTCTAAATCCTAGTATTTCTAGTAAAATAAATTTAAAAGATTATGTAGATTACAGATATAATCAAAGTTTATCAGAAATAGAATTTATAGACTCAGATTCTAAAGAAACTTCTGAAAAAAGAAAAATAACTTATCTAACAATGAATTGGTTTATGCAAACACTTCTTGATAGGTCTGACAGAATGTCTATGTATAATGGATTAGAACTTAGAGTTCCTTTTTGTGATTATAGATTAGTTCAATATATGTGGAATGTGCCTTGGGAGATGAAAGCTTTAAATGGACGTGAAAAAGGTTTACTTCGTTATATTGTAAAAGATTTATTGCCAAATGAAATAGTAGATAGAAAAAAATCGCCTTATCCTAAAACTCATAACCCAACTTATTTAGCTAAAGTAAAGGAAATGCTAACCCAAATAATGAATAAACCAAATGCTCCTATAAATAATTTATTAAACAGAGAATATATATTAGAAATATTAAAAACAGATGGTAAAGCTTTTACAAGACCTTGGTTTGGTCAGTTAATGACCGGGCCTCAACTTATGGCTTATTTGTGCCAGGTTAATATGTGGCTTGAGAGATATAACCCTAAAATTGAGATATAATTTTAAAATAGAGGTTCTTAGAACCTCTATTTTACTTTTTATGTGTTGTTTAAATTCTTTGTTTCAATTGCAAACTTGTCAAAATCTAAAACTCCAAATATTTCTACTTCATTTTTTCTTTTATTCTAACTAAAGTATTTAGAGCGTCTATAGGTGTTAACTCATTTAAGTTTATTTTATCAACTTCATGTGCTATCTCAGCTAATTTATAATTGTACATGTCAAATTGACCTTCTACTTGTTTTTTATTTTGCTTTTCTTGTTTTTTTCCTGTCATTATATTTTTTCTTTCTAATCCTTTTAAAATTTCATCTGCTTTTTGTGTTACAGCTTTTGGTACTCCTGCTAGACGAGCAACGTGTATACCATAACTTTCATCTGTTCCACCTCTTAAAATTTTTCTTAAAAAGATTATATCTTCACCTTTTTCTTTTACTGCTATGTTGTAATTTTTAACTCCTTCTAATTTTTCTTCTAGTTCTGTTAATTCATGGTAATGTGTTGCAAATAATGTTTTTGCTCCACATTTTGTTTTATCTGCTATATATTCTGCAACAGCCCATGCTATTGATAATCCATCATATGTTGATGTTCCTCTTCCTATTTCATCTAATATAACTAAGCTATTTGACGTTGCTTCTTTTAGTATTGTCGCAACTTCCATCATTTCTACCATAAAAGTACTTTGTCCCATACTTAAGTCATCTGATGCTCCGACTCTTGTAAATATTTTATCTACTACTCCTATTTTAGCTGATGTTGCTGGTACAAAACTTCCAACTTGTGCCATTAATGTAATTAATGCAACTTGACGCATATATGTAGATTTTCCTGCCATATTAGGTCCTGTTATTATTGATAATCTATTATCGTTTTTGTCTAAATATGTATCATTTTCAACAAAGCTTCCTGCTCCTAGCATTTTTTCAATTACTGGATGTCTACCGTTTTCTATGTTTATAGTTCCTTCTGAATTAACTTCTGGCATACAATAATTCATATCTTCTGCTACTTGTGAAAATGATGTTAAAACATCTAATGTTGATACTATTTCACTTGTTTTTTGAAGCCTTACTATATTTTTTGAAATTTCTTCTCTTATTTTTGTAAAAGCTTCATATTCAAGAACAACAACTTTTTCTTCTGCGCCTAATATTTGATTTTCTAAATTTTTTAATTCTTCTGTTATATATCTTTCTGCATTTGTTAATGTTTGTTTTCTTATATATGTATCTGGTACTAAATCCAAATTAGATTTAGTAACTTCTAAGAAATATCCAAACACTTTATTAAATCCTATTTTTAAATTTTTTATTCCTGTTTTTTCTTTTTCTTCTGCTTCTAATTTTATTAACCAATTTTTTCCTTCTGTTTGAGCAGTTTTTAATTTGTCTATATCTTCATCATATCCTAATTTTATTATTCCTCCATCTTTAACTGTCATAGGTGGATCGTCTACAATAGAATTATCAATTAATTTATAAATATCTTGTAATTCATCTAAATTTTCATACAAATCTTTTAATAATTCACATTTGCAATCTTTTAAAGACATTTTTACTTCTGGTAATTTGAATAAGGAATTTTTTAATGTAACCATATCTCTAGCATTAGCATTTCCATAAGCCATCTTACCTGATAAACGTTCGATATCATATACTTTTTTTAAGTTTTCTATAATATCTCCTCTTAATATAATACTGTCTTTTAATTCTTTTACTGCATCTAATCTTCTGTTAATTTCTTTTACATCTATAAGTGGATCATTTAACCATCTTCTAAGTAATCTTCCACCCATAGAAGTTGAAGTTTTATCAAGTACCCAAAGTAATGTTCCTTTTTTAGACTTATCTCTCATTTTTTCAGTTATTTCTAAATTTCTTCTAGCATTAATGTCTAAAGCCATATATCTTGAAAGTTGATATACTACAATTTTATTAATATGATCTAAACTCGTTTTTTGTGTTTCTTCAATATATTCTATTAAACTATTTATAGAGCTAATAGCTAATTTTCTATCTTCTAAATTATCTATTTTCTTTGAATTTGTATCTATTATATTAAATCTTAAATTTAGATTATTTAATTCATTTGTAAAGAATTTGTCATTAAATTTAGTTATATATATGTTTTCAAATCTTTCTTTTATTTTTCCTATTTCTTCTGTGCAATCAGCCATCATAGAATTAATAACTAATTCTGATGGTGTATACCTTGCAATTTCATCTAATAGCATTGGAAAATTATTATTGTCTTTTATTTCTGCTGAATAAAATTCTCCTGTTGAAATATCACATACACTTATTCCAAAATAAATTCCAGATTTAAATATAGACATTATATAATTATTTTTTCTTTCTTCTAACATATTGCTATCAACAAGTGTTCCTGGAGTTACAACTCTAATAACCCCTCTTTTAACTATTCCTTTTGATGTTTTAGGATCTTCTAATTGTTCACATATAGCCACTTTATGTCCTTTTGCTATTAATTTTGAAACATATAAGTCTGCAGCATGATGTGGAACACCACACATTGGTGCTCTTTCTTCTTGTCCGCAATCTTTTCCAGTTAAAGTTAATTCAAGTTCTCTTGAGACAGTAATTGCATCATCAAAGAACATTTCATAAAAATCTCCTAAACGATAAAACAAAATGCAATCTTTGTATTGTTCTTTTGTTTCAAGATATTTTTGCATCATAGGTGAATATTCTGCCATATTTATTCTTCTCCTTTTCTTTCTCCTTTTAAATACCACATATGTTCAGAAATAATTTTTAGTTCAACCATGTTTCCAATTAAGCTTTTATCTCCTTCAAAAATAACAACTTTATTACTATCAGTTCTACCTGTAAGCATCTTGTCATTATTTTTACTAGTTCCTTCAACCAAAACTTTTTGAACTGTTCCAACATATTTTTGATTATTTTCTGCAATTTGACTTTCAACTAAAGCTTTTAATTTATTAAATCTTACATGTTTTTGTTCCTCTGGAACTTGATTTTCCATCTTATCTCCTGGTGTTCCAACTCTTCTTGAATATATAAACATATATACTTGTTCAAATTTAACCTTTTTTACAACATCTAAAGTATCTTCAAATTCTTCATCTGTTTCTCCTGGAAATCCAACTATTATATCTGTTGATAATGTTAAATTTGGTATTTTCTTTTTCATCTTTTCTGCTAAATTCAAATATTGTTCTTTAGTGTATTTTCTATTCATTTCTTTTAACACTTTTGTATTTCCAGATTGTAATGGTAAATGTACTAATTTACATACTTTATCACAATCTGCTATCGCCTCTATTACATCATCTGTAAAATCCTTTGGATGTGGTGATACAAATCTTATTCTTTCTATTCCATCTATTTTATTTACTGCTTTTAATAATGTTGCAAATGAATTTACACCATCATATTCTTCAAATTCAATGCCTTTTTCTCTTTCTACCCTTAAGTATGAATTTACATTTTGACCTAATAGTGTTATTTCTTTATATCCATCTTTTGCTAATTCTTTTACTTCTTCTATTATATCTCTTGGCTGTCTACTTCTTTCTCTTCCACGCACATATGGAACTATGCAATAACTACAAAAATTATTACATCCATTCATTATTGTTACAGATGCTTTTATACTACTATCTCTTTTTATTGGTAAGCCTTCATATACTTTTCCATCTATATCTAGAACATCTTCTAGTTTTTTCTTTTCTTCCATCACTTTGTATAAATCCTCTGGGAATTTATGTAATGTATGTGTTCCAAATATTATATCTGTGTATGGATAACTTTCTTTTATTTTATCTGTAATATGTTTTTCTTGCATCATACATCCACCAACAGCAATTATTGTTCCACGATCTTCTTTTATTCTTTTTAATTCTCCTAATTTTCCAAATAATTTATCTTCAGCATTTTCTCTAACACAACATGTATTAAATAAGGCTATATCAGCCTCTTTTTGATTCTCTGTTTTGGTATATCCCATTTCTTCTAACATACCGCATAATTTTTCTGAGTCATTTTCATTTAATTGACATCCCATTGTTAAAATAGAATATTTTAAATTTTTATTTAAATTTATTTTTTTTATTTTTTCTATGTATTGTTTTGTTTTAATAATTTCGTTTTCTGTGTTCATTTTTTCTCTCCTTTATCGCTTTATTATTTTATTATAATTTTCCGCTTTCTGTCAAGTGGTTAAAAGGACACGTTCCTTGGTTAACAAGCATAAAAAAAGTACTTAACTTTTCATTAGTTAGTACTTTTTTAACTACCATTTATAATATTATTTCTTTGTATAATTTACTGTTACTACTGTCTTTGAAGAAGCTGTAGTCGAACCGTAATATACAATTACATTTCCATTCGCACCTATACACGAATAAGATGTATAAGTAGCTTTATCAACATTTCTACCACTACAATTAATACTTTGTACTGATGGTACAGATCCTGCATAGTCTCCGTTTGTATTTATATAAAAAGAACTTGAATAATCTATAAATGCTGTATCATATTCTCCTATATTTCCAACAAGTACTGTTGCATTTCCACTAGTTGGAGTATCATATACAAATGTTTTTCTATATAACTCTTTTCCATCTATCCATTTTCCTACCTTTTTTTCTTCTGTTGAATATGTATATTGTTCTTTTACTTTTTCTTCTATCATTTCGTTTAATTTATCACTATCAATTGTTATAGAACCATCTCTATTTGTCACATATTTTTCTATTGTTTCATTAGTTTTGGCTAATTTATCTTTTTCGTCTGTTTCCGCCTGTTCTGTTTTTTCTTTTGCAGAAATTGCTTTTGTAATTAATCCATTTTTCCCTGTTAGCATAGCAATACTCACACCTGCTAGTATTAGAAGAACTATAATTGATACCACTAATGCAACCAATGTCATTCCATTATTCTTTTTCATTTGTTTAATCTCTCCTTTTATCTTATCTATCAATAGATTTATTTTATCATTAGATAAGATTTTTGTAAATATAGTTTTATATTACATTTTGATAACATTATATAATAAATATATTTATTTTTTATAACAAAAAAACTCCCAGTTTAACTGAAAGTTTTACTTTTGCCTTTTGATAAAGTAGTATTCTTACTTTATGCAAGACCATATTTTTTCTTAAATTTATCTGCTCTACCACCAACTGTTTCTTGTCTTAAATTTCCTGTCCAATATGGATGACATTTAGAACAAACATCTACTTTTAAATCTTTTTTTGTTGAACCAACTTCTAATACGTTTCCACATGCGCATGTTATAGTTGTTTGGTTATATTCTGGATGTAAATCTTTTTTCATTTAGTTCACCTCTTTCTCGAAATAAAATAATTTGACTATTTTCTATAATACCATATTTTTATTTTTTTTTCAAGTATTATTTTATTTTATTTATATTTTTTATTTATTTTCTTGTTTATCCATATATTGTGCTGAATATAACATTTCCTTATTTAAAGATAATTTATGTACTAATTTTCCCATAATATTAAATATACATGCAATTATCAAAATAAGCATTCCTATCTTTTTCCAATTTTTTGAAAGCATATTTTTCTCCTTCATTAATTAATACATATTTATTATACTTTTATTTTTTCTAAAAGTCAATAATTTTGAACTTTTTTGGTTATACTACAAAAGGTGATTATAATGAAAAACAATAAAAATTGGATAATATTAATTGTTGTTATTGTTATTTTAATTGGATGTGCGGTTTTCTTTTTCTTTAAAAACAATTCTACTTCTGATGAAAATAACCAAGAAAACAACTCATATGAAGCAAATAGAACTTCTGCTACATCAAATACTAATGAAGATACTAATTCTAATGAAAATAAAAATCCAGCTTCAGTAAATACTATTAATACTACTCCCCCTTCTACTCCACAACCTTCAACACCTCCTCAACCAAAAGAAGAACAAATTTCAAGTTTTTCAACTAAAATTTATTCTAGTGATTCTGCAAGACAAAATAATATTTCTATAACATGTAGATCTTTAAATGGTACAATAGTAAAGAACGGTGCATCTTTTTCTTTCTGTAATACTGTAGGACCTTCAACTACTAGTAAAGGATATCAAAAAGCTGATATTTTTGATAATAATGGTCAAAAGAAAAAAGGTCTTGGAGGTGGAAACTGTCAAATAAGCACTACTTTGTACAATGCAATTTTAAACGTTCCTAGCATAAAAGTTACAGAAAGACATGCTCATAGTAATAATGTTCCTTATATTCAAAAAGGAAAAGACGCTGCTGTTGCATATGGTAGTTATGATTTAAAATTTGTTAATAATACTGGAAATGATATAAAAATAAATACAAGTGCTTCTGCTAAAGAAATTTCTGTTAGTATTATTGCATTAAAATAATTTCATATTTTAATTTATTATTCCATATATTTTAAATGGTGATAACTCTGAAAAGGACTAAACTATTTTTAATAAATGGAATAATTTTAACTTTAACCACGCTTTTTATGAGAAGCATTGGATTTATTTTTAATATTTATATAGCAAAAAAAGTTGGATCAGAGACAATTGGTATATTTCAATTAGTTATGTCTGTATATTTATTTGCTATTACCTTTTCTACTTCTGGAATAAGTCTTGCATGTACATGTATTGTTTCTGAAGAACTTGAAAAGAAAAACTATAATTTAGTTATTAAAACAGTAAAATTATGTATAGTTTATTCTGTTATTTTAGGCGCTTTTTGTGCCTTACTTCTTGTTTTATTTTCTCCAACTATATGTACTACTTGGTTAAAAAATAAGATAACTATTACTCCTATTTACTCTATGGCACTAGGTTTGCCATTAATTGCTTTTTCTTCCGTAATAGGTGGCTTTTTAAACGCAGTTGGTAAACCTTTTAAAAACTCTATTTCTCAAATTGCAGAATTTATAGTAAAAATAGCTTCTACTTTAATTTTATTAAAATTGTACTTTTTTAGTGAAATTAGCAATATTTGTACAATACTAATTTTAGCAGATGTAATATCTGAAGTAGCTTCTTTTGTTTTAAATATAATATTTTACCATATAGAAAAAAATAAAATATTTGCAAATAGAAATATAGTAAAAAATCAATCTAAAAAAATACTTAAAATAGCATTTCCTGTTGCAATAACTTCATACATACGCTCTGGACTTTCATCCTTCAAACAATTTTTAATACCTATTAGTTTAGAAAGATCTGGTCTCTCATATTCTTTAGCAATCTCAAATTATGGTGTAATTAATGGTATGGTTATGCCTATTTTAATGTTTTTTACGGTTTTTATTATCCCTTTTAGTAATTTGTTGATACCTGAATTTTCTAGGCTTTTAGCAGGAAAAAATTATAATCGTATGAAAACCGTTACAGAAATTATATTTAAAAACATTTTCATTTTTTCTATTTTTATTGCTGGTACTCTATTGTTTTTCTCTTCTGAAATTAGTTATTTGATATACCAGAATTTTGAATGTAGTAATTGGATAAAAATATTATCTCCTCTTGTAATTTTTATGTATATCGATAATATTATAGATAATTTATTAAAAGGTATTAATGAACAATTTAAGGTTATGTGCTGCAATATTTTAGATTTAGTAGTAACTATTACAATCCTTTATTTTGTTGTACCTATTATTGGTATGAATGGTTATATTTTAAGTATTTATGTTAGTGAAATTCTAAATTTTACTATTAGTATGTTTCAATTAAAAAATAGAATACCATTTAAAATTTCTTTTAAAAAATATATTGTTCTACCAATTATAGCCTGTATTTGTAGTTATCTTATAACTTCATTATTAAATTTCACATTTAATAATTTTTTATTTTATATAATTTCTAAAATATTGATATTTTTAATATTTTATTTGTTATGTATTTTTTTAGGATATTATATAAGGGATTTATTTAGAAGCAATTATTTTAAAGTTCTTTTTTATAAATAGTTTTCATATAGTTTAATAAAATATATCTATATTACTGGAGGTATCTCTATGAAAAAAAATATAAAATGTATTGCTTCAATTACTATTCTTATTATGACTTTAGCTTGTTTTGCCCCTTGTTTTGCTACCACTGAAGATTCTATTTACGTTTGGGCTAGCACTTCTAATACAATTGAAACTTCTAATAACACATCTAATTGTGTTAACAGTGATAATACAGCTACTTCTCAAAATAACCCAAATTTTTCTAATGCTAATTTTGTTAGTACTCCTACAAGTAGTGAAGAAACTGAAAGTAATTCTTTAAACTTAGAATCACAATCAGCAATTTTAATTGAACAATCAACTGGTCAAATACTATATTCTCATAATATACATGAACAATTAAGACCTGCTTCTGTTACAAAAGTTATGAGTATATTATTAATAATGGAAGCTTTAGACAGTGGAAAAATTTCTTTAACAGATTCTGTGCCTTGTAGTGAAAATGCATCATCTATGGGTGGTTCTCAAATTTGGTTAGATCCAAGAGAAACTCTTTCTGTTGATGAAATGTTAAAGGCAATATGTGTTGCTTCTGCCAACGACTGTGTTGTAGCAATGGCTGAATATATAGCAGGCTCTGAAGAAGCTTTTGTTCAAATGATGAATGACAAAGCAAAAGAACTAGGCATGAATGATACTTGCTTTAAAAATTGTCACGGATTAGATGAAGATGGACACGTAACATCTGCATATGATATATCACTTATGTCTAAAGAATTATTAAATAACCATCCTTCTATTACTAAATATACAACAATTTGGACAGATTCTCTTCGTGATGGTAAATCACAATTATCAAACACAAATAAGCTTATTAAAAACTACAATGGTGCTACTGGTCTAAAAACTGGTTCTACTGGCTTAGCATTATACAATTTATCTGCAAGCGCAACACGTGATGATTTATCTTTAATTGCAGTTATTATGAAAGCACCTTCTACAAAAGTTAGATTTGCAGAAGCACAAAAATTACTTGATTACGGTTTTAACACCTTTTCTTTCAAACAATTTGGTAAAAAAGGTGATATTGTAAAAAACGTGTTAGTTAATAAAGGAGTAAAATCAAATGTAGATGCCATTTATGAACAAAATGCAGGCACATTATTAGAAAAAGGAAATGATAAAAATATTGAACAAAATTTAACACTTGAAAATAACATCTCAGCACCAATCACTGCAGGACAAAAATTAGGAGAAGTAAGCTTTTCTTTAAATCGGAGAAACTTTATCTACAATTAATATAGTCGCTAAAGATAATGTTGATAAAATAAATTTATTTACAATGTCTAAACGTATTTGTTATTCGTGGATAGATTTATTAAGAAGTTAAAAGTTGCCACCGGGGACGGACCTTTTTGGCAACTTTTTGCCATTGGGGACGGACCTATCTGATAATTTTAAATTATATATGTGTAATTAAAATGTAATATAAAACTCATTTACAAAAATATTATCAAATGATAAAATAAATATATTATTAAATATATTTAAAGGAGAATTTAAACAAATGAAAAATAATAAAGGTATAACATTAATTGCATTAGTAATTACAATTATAGTTCTTTTAATACTAGCAGGTGTAAGTATTGCTATGCTAACAGGAGAAAATGGGTTAATTGCAAAAGCAATTTCAGCAAAAAACAAAACAGAAGAAGCGGAAACAGATGAAAAAGATAAATTAGCAAAAACAAATGAGATTATGGATAAATTTGTTACAAACAGAGATGGTTCTATTACTGTTGATAGAGATTCACTAAACCAATTAATAGATGCTAGAATTAATGAAAAGATGTATTCATCTACTATCTTTCATGGAAATGTTGTTACAAATACAATGCCTGCATCAGATAATTCTATAAAATCTAATGAATTTACTGTAACAGAAAGTGGTAAATATGTTATAAATTATATATCTAAATTAAATTGGTATGCAAATTCTGCATTTATTGTATGGATTTTTAAAAACGATGAAAAAATTTGTCGGAAACACTTATTCTAATCCTATTCAAACTGTTAATAATAATGGATATTTAAATACTACATGTATAACAGAATTAAATTCAGGAGACACCATAAATATTTATATATATCAATATCAAAATGGAGCAGCAGGAGTTAATAATTTAGCACAAAATGATTTACAATTAATAAAAGTCGGAAATTAAAAAACTATAAAAAAGACATAAAACTTTTATGATATTTAAGTTTTATGTCTTTTTCTTGTATTGTTATTTAATTAAATTTTATTCATCTTCTATTATATCATCATATTCAAATTCATATGTTTCATCATCTGCTTTAGTTTCTTTAGATATCTCATCTATTTTATTTTTTATCTTTTTTTCTTCTGCTTCTTTTTCTTTTTTTATATCTTTATTTTGTTTTTTTTGCATTTCTTTTAATATTTTTTGTGTTTCTTCTTTTTTATTTTGCATACATCTATTCATCATATTATTAGTTTTTTCTATTAAATCAGGCATATAATCTAATAATTTATCTAATGATGAAGTATGATTTACTGGCATTAATTTAACATTGTTTGATTGTATAACTAAAAATGCAATTGGATTAATTGTTACACCTGCACCTGATCCTCCACCAAATGGTAATCTGTATTGAATTGCCTCTTCTTTATCTCTTTTAGTATATTCATCAATTGTCTCTCCCTTGAATTCACTACCTCCTGCAGCAAATCCAAAAGATACTTTTGAAATAGGTATAATTACTATATTATTTGAAGTCTCTATTGGTTCACCTATAATTGTATTTACATCTATCATGTCTTGAATACTATTCATAGCTGTAATCATAAGACCTTCTATTGGATGTTCGCTCATGTTTATTCACTCCTTTTTTTCTATTTAAGATATATATTATATTTATAATATGTATCATTTTCATTTCAAATATACCTGAAAATACTATATTAATTAAATTTTGATTAATATATACTGGTTGTATAATAAATAGTTGATTTTTAGGATTTTCTATTTTTCTACTTAACAAAATAGCTAAAATTGTACTAATCGCCGGAACTATAACAGATGTTAATGTTGCATTTTCTGTTCCTATTTCTAAATTCAAATTTATTTTATTTATATTAATGTTAGATTTTTTGATTGCTTTTATAGCATTTTTATCAAACTTATTTTCATTTTGAATAATTTTAAAATCAATATTTTTTATTTTTTCTTTAATTTTCATCTTTTCTAGTTTTGTTTTTGTAATATTTACTTTTAATATTGGTATTTTCTTTAATATGCATAATTTTATAATTACTTTATAATCTTTGTTTATGTGCCTTTTAGTTTGAGATGAAAATTTAAAATTTATTACTTCAATTCTTATTCTTGAAAAAACTAACAATACTATAATTAATATTAAAACAAAAATAAAAACCAATATTATCGCCCTCCTTTAGAGGATATAATATTAGCTTTTCCATTTTTTTCTTTTTTAAACATTAATTATTATAGTATTACTTTTGTTTTTTAATTTCAAAATATATTTTTATTTAAGCTCTCTTTGCTTTTTCTACTGTAATATCTCCAAAAATTTCTTCTTGTGTCGTTTCTACTTTACTTCTTCTTGACAATTCTAATAGTCCAGAAAATGCTGTTACCACTTCTTGTTTGTTATGTTTTTTTATAGAAAATAATTTGTTAAACACAAAGCTTTTTTGTTTTACTAATACTTTAAACATTTCCTTAACTTTACTAGCTACTGTATAATTTTCCACAATAGCTATTTTCTCTATGTTTTTTGCATTTTGATTTAGCTTTACTTTATTTCTTTCTATTAATTCTTTATAAATTTGTGGTATTACTTCTTTTTCATAAACATCTTCTATTTTTCTTTTTGGTAATTCTATTTCTTCTTGTGCTTTAAAATATCTATTAGAATACTCTAAATAATTTTCTTTAAATACTTTACTAATTTCTTTAAACTTTTTATACTCTATAATTCTTCTTATCAACTCTTCTTCAGTAATTTCTTCTTGTTCTTCCTCTTGTTTAGGTAAAAGATTTTTTGATTTTAAATATAAAAGTGTTGAAGCCATTACAAGAAATTCACTTGCAATTTCTAAATTCAAACTTTCTTGTTCTTTTAAATATTCTATATATTGATCTGTAATTTCACTTAAATTTATATCATATATATTCATTTTATTTTTATCTATTAGATGACATAGTAAATCTAATGGTCCTTCAAAGTTATCTATTTTTATTGCATATTTTTTTGTTTCTAGTGTTAAAATTGACATTTCTTCTCCTTTTTTGCCACTGGGGACGGACCTTTTTGACAACTTTTTGCCATTGGGGACAGACCTTTTGAGACAATTTTATTATTCATTAAAGTTTTCCATTGCTATAGATATATTTTCTGATTTATATCCTTTCTTTAGTAAATATTGTTTTATTTCTTCATCTTCCATAGAATTTGTTTTTTTATAAAATATATTTTCTGCTGACTTTATTTCATATTCTTCTAATTCTTCTTTATTTTCGCATATATAATCTTCTATTTTATTTTTATCTAATCCTTTTGAAATTAATTTATATTTAATTTCTTTTATTGAAAGATTTTTTAATACCATAAAGTTATTTATAGCTTTTTCTATATATTCTTTATCATTTATATAATTAGCTTCTTTTAAATACTCTATAATATCTTCTAATAAATTTTCATCAAATTCTTTTGAAAACTTTTTTCTTATTTCATTTTCACTTCTTTTTTTGTATATGATGTATTTTAATATTTTAGTTTTTGCTTTATCAAATTCTTCTATTGTGTACATTAATTTTTCCTTTCATTATAATTATTCCCATTTTACTATATTTTTTCTTAAATATCAAATATAAATTCAAATTTTTATCTCATTGGACATTGCAATATTAAATGCACGCTTTTTTATAAAATAATTAAAAATATTTTTTGTTAGTCTCTAAGCTACTTTTATTTGTTATTTATAAAAAATACAGATAAGTCAAAAGCTTATCTGTATTTTTATATTTATATGATTATTATTTTAGTCTTCATCATCAACTTTAGGTAATTCTTCTCCTAGGCTTTGTTCAAATGCTTTTGCAAAATTATCTCTTACTTTATTTTCTACTTCATCTAGTATATCTGGATTCTCTCTTAAATATTTTTTAACGTTTTCTCTTCCTTGTCCAATTTTTTCTCCCTTATAACTAAACCATGATCCCGCTTTTTCTATTATGTCTAAATTAACAGCCATATCTAGAACATTACCTTCTTTTGAAATTCCTTCTCCATACATAATATCAAATTCTGCTTCTCTAAATGGTGGTGCTACTTTATTTTTTATTACTTTAACACGTGCTCTGCTTCCTTTTATTTCTCCATCTTGTTTGATATTTTCTATTTTTCTTATATCCATTCTAACAGATGCATAAAATTTAAGTGCTCTACCTCCTGTTGTTGTTTCAGGATTTCCAAACATTATTCCTATTTTTTCTCTTAATTGGTTTATAAATATTAAAACTGTTTTTGTTTTGTTTAATGCACCAGCAAGTTTTCTTAATGCTTGTGACATTAATCTTGCTTGTAATCCCATATGAGAATCACCCATATCTCCATCTATTTCAGCTTTTGGAACTAATGCTGCAACAGAGTCAACAACAATTACATCTAATGCTCCACTTCTTACTAAACTTTCTGTTATTTCTAATGCTTGTTCTCCTGTGTCTGGTTGAGAAACAATTAGATTATCTATATCTACTCCTAATTTTTTAGCATAAACTGGATCTAATGCGTGTTCTGCATCTATAAATGCTGCTTCTCCACCCATTTTTTGTGCTTCTGCTACAACATGTAATGCTAATGTTGTTTTACCAGAAGATTCTGGTCCATATACTTCTATAATTCTTCCTCTTGGAACTCCTCCTATTCCTAATGCAATGTCTAAACTTAGAGAACCTGTTGGTATAGCTTCTATTTCCATAGCTTTAAATTCTCCTAATTTCATTACAGATCCTTTTCCAAATTGTTTTTCTATTTGACTCATTGCCATTTCTAATGCTTTTTTCTTTTCTGTATTTTCTCCCATAATTTCCTCCTTAATTTTCTTGAACTTTTGTTTGATAAAATCATTATATACCAAATTTTTGTTTTGTCAAGTATTTTTTTATTTTTATTTTAAATGTTGTTATATTTATTATTTATACCAGCCTTCTATTCCATAAAATAAATTATACCAATTAGGAGATATATCGCCTACTAGCCCTGAATTATAAGCAACTACATACTTGTTTGAATATAAACTTATATATGGAATATCTTCTTTATAAATTTCTATTAGTCTTTTATATTTTTCTTGTAAAATATTTTCATCTGTTGTATTTTTTACTTCATTTATAATATTGTTAACTTCTTCATTTGAATAATTAGATAAATTATTTCCTCCAAAAAATGTTTCTAAATCTGGACTTAATGAAAGATTTATACCACATAATGCAATGTCATAATTTCTAGCAGCTATACTAGCATTATATTGTTGATCAGATGCTTGTACAATATTAATTCTTATACCTTGATTTTCTAATTGTGTTCTAATATTGTCTGCTACTGCAACTTTTGCTGAATCACTTGCTTTTACCAAAAGATTTAAAGCAATTTTTTGAACTTTTCCATTTTCTACTTTTTGCCAATTTGGATTTTTGTAACTCCAACCATTTTCTATAAGAATTTGTTTTGCTTGATCTGTATTGTATCCTAGGCTTGCATCTTGATCTTGGCAAAGCCAATTTCCATAATCTAATGGAAAACTACTTGTATAATATTTGTTTCCAAATATACTAGATACAATATTATTTTTATCTATAGAATATGATATTGCTTTTCTTACTTCTTGTTTAGATAAAAAATAATTTCCTGTATTTAATGCTAAAAATGTATGTTCTCTTCCTTTTAATTCTTTAGAACTATATCCTATTGTTCCAATATATTCTTGAAGATTATCATTTGTTGTTGCAAGCATATCTATATTACCAATTTTAAAACTATTATATAATTCTCCTACTGATGAATATAAATTAACAGTTACTTTTTCTATTGATAAATCTGTAGTATTTTTATCCCACCATAAATTATTTTTTTCTAAATCAATATATGATGATTGAACATCTGAAATTTTATATTTTCCTGTTCCTACTGGTGCTTTATTTTTTTCTGTATTCGCAAAGTCTTCTCCTTCATAATATTCTTTTGATAATATTGGAAATGTTAAATAGTATTCAAAAAAAGGAACTTCTTTATTTAAGTTTATTTTTACTGTGTAATCATCTACAATGTCAATTCCTATTACATTTTGTACATTATATGAATAAATTGATTGTATTTCCTTTAATTTATCTATTGTAAATCTTACATCTTCTGCATTAAATTTTTGTCCATCTGACCATTTTGCATTTTCTCTTAATTTAATTAGATAAGAATTATCACTTTGCTTAGCCCACTCCTTTGCTAAACAAGGCTCTGCTTTATAATCTGATGTTAAATTAACTAAGGGCTCATAAATTAATTTAGTTATATTTTGTACATTTTTATTATTACTTAAAATCGGATTCATTGTATCCATTTGAGCTATTCCTAGTTTTATTTCTCTTATTTTTTCTTCTTCAGTACTGCTCGTTTGTTGTTGTTGATTTTCACCTTCATCTTTTCTGATTTTGTATATCGAAAAAACAAGAATTATTATTATAAAAATTATAAAAATATATTTAAACCAATTAGATTTCATACTCCACCTCTACTTTTGTTATCATATATTAATTTACTTAAAATTTCAAGTTTTTATTATATTTAATTTGATTTTTCACATAAGTTTTATTTATAGAATATAATTATATAACAAATTTGAAAAACACAAAAACAGACTGCATTTAACAGTCTGTTATTATATTTTAAAATTAAGTTCTTGATTCTACAATTAGTTTTATACCTGTTCTGTCTTCTCCTTCTACTTCAACATCTGCAAATGCTGGTATACAAACTAAATCTACTCCTGCTGGCGCTACAAAACCTCTTGCTATAGCAACAGCTTTTACCGCTTGATTTAATGCTCCTGCTCCAATTGCTTGCATTTCTGCCTTATTTGATTCTTTTACTAATCCAGCTATTGCTCCTGCTACTGAATTAGGATTTGATTTTGATGAAATCTTTAAAATTTCCATTTTCTTTTGCCTCCTATAAAATTTTATTTTTTGTTGCAACTTTTACGATTTTTATTTTACAATATATGGAAATTAATGTAAAGCGTTTTATAATATTTTTTCATAGATTTCATCGCAATAAAATTATCTTTTCGACAAAATGACAAAATGAATACGCTCCTCAATCTCTAAAGATCAAGGAGCGCTTATTTTTTATTTTACTCTTTCTATATTTTTTACTTTATTAGTTTCATCATCTATGTCAAATATAACACCATTTAATTTACATTCTCCTGTTGCTATTCTATACCTTTCTGGTAATGTTGTTTCAAATCTTTTTATAGAAGCTTTTATATCCATTCCTATAACAGAATTTTTTGGTCCAGTCATTCCTATATCGCTAATATATCCTGTTCCTTTAGGTAAAATTTGTTCATCTGCTGTTTGAACATGTGTATGTGTTCCATAAACTATAGTTGCTTTACCATCTAAATAATTTCCCATAGCAATCTTTTCTGCTGTTGCTTCTGCATGGAAATCAACAACTATTATATCAACTTGATTTTCTATTTTTTCTATTATTTTTTTAGCTATTATAAATGGATTTTCTGAAAGTACATTCATGTCAACTCTTCCAATTAAATTAATAACTGCTATTTTTTTATTTCTAAAATTGTAAATATTATACCCTTTTCCTACTACGCCTTCTGGATAGTTTGCTGGTCTTATTAGTTTTGGATGGTCTATGAACTTAAAAATATCTTTTTTTCCCCAAGTATGATTTCCCATTGTAATTACATTAATATTTTGTGCTAATATATCTTTAAAATTCTTTTCTGTCATTCCCATTCCCTCTGCTGAATTTTCTCCGTTCACTATAACGAAATCTATATTTTTATCTTTTCTTATTTTTGGTAACCTTTTACTTAATTCTTGAATTCCTGCATTTCCTATTAGATCTCCAATAGCTAATATTTTCATATTTATCACTTCTTTCTCTTATATCTAACTTACTTTTTTATGATACTATATATTTAAAAATTAATCAAGTTTGCTTTTTTAGGCATTTTATGTTAATATATATTAGTAACTAAAAATTTAAAATGTTTACTTTGTAAAGGAGGTCTTCCTATGCAAGAAAACTATTATGTTTTTTTAAACTCTGATTTACTCCTTCATGAAAAGGAATTTAATGCGTTACGGGATTTTATGCAAAACAAAAAAAATCAATCAACATTAAAGCCTAATTGTTGCATTGATTATTCTTTAGAAAAAGAGTGCATAAATATTTCATCTCTTATTTCAAAAGAAGATGAAGCAAAATTAAGTAAAAATACTACAGCCCGTCCAGAATTGTATGCAAACAATCGAAGAAACAAACTATGTTCTGGATATGTTTTATTAACCATTAATACATTGAAAAAACTTCTTTGTATGTAAGGTAAATCAGAAAAAAAGGTTGTGGCTTTTGCCACAACCTTTTTTTATTTTGCATAATCAGATACTCTTGTTTCTCTAATGACATTAACTTTTATTTGTCCTGGATAATCCATTTCATTTTCTACTTTTTTAGCAACATCTCTTGCTAAAATAGTCATTTGTTCATCAGATATTTTATCTGGTTTTACTATAATTCTAACTTCACGTCCTGCTTGAATTGCAAATGATTTTTCAACACCATCAAATGAATCAGCAATTTCTTCTAGATTTTGTAATCTCTTAATATATGCTTCTAATGTTTCTCTTCTTGCTCCAGGTCTAGATGCTGATATTGCATCAGCTGCTTGTACTAAAACAGCTTCCATTGTTTGTGGTTCTACATCACCATGATGTGCTTCTACTGCATTTATAACAAGTGAGTTTTCTTTATATTTTTTAAGAACTTCTACACCTATTTCAACATGTGTACCTTCCATATCATGATCTAATGCTTTACCAATATCATGTAATAATCCTGCTCTTCTTGCAAGTTTAGCGTCTAATCCAAGTTCTTCTGCCATTATTCTAGCTAAGTTAGATACTTCTATTGAATGATTTAATACATTTTGTCCATAACTTGTTCTATATTTTAGTTTTCCAATTAATTTTACTACATCTGGATGAAGTCCAATTACTCCAGTTTCAAGTACAGCTCTTTCTCCTTCTTCTTTTATTGTGTTGTCAACTTCTTCTTTAGCTTTTTCAACCATTTCTTCTATTTTTGAAGGATGAATTCTTCCATCATCAATTAATTTTTCTAATGCTATTTTGGCAACTTCTCTTCTTAATGGATCAAATCCTGATAAAACTACTGCTTCTGGTGTATCATCAATAATTAAATCTATTCCTGTTAAAGTTTCTAATGCTTTTATATTTCTACCCTCTCTACCAATAATTCTACCTTTCATTTCATCATTTGGAAGTGATACTATTGATACTGTAGTTTCTTGTGAATGATCTGCTGCACATTTTTGCACTGCATAAGTTAATAATTCTTTAGCATTTTTTGTTGCTTCTTCTTTAGCTTTTTGTTCTTTTTCTCTAATAATAGCAGCTTTCTCTGCTGTTAACTCTTTATCTAATTCAGCTAACAATCTTTCTTTTGCCTCTTCTTTAGATAAAGAAGCTATTTTTTGAAGTTCAACAATTTCTTGTTCATGTAATTTTACTATTTCTTCTTTTTGTCTTTCAATATCTTGTAATTCTCTTTCTACTTCTTGTTCTTTCTTTTCAAAATTATCTGAACGTTTTTCTAGATTTTCCTCTTTTTGAATTAATCTTGCTTCTTGTTTTTGTATTTCGCCTCTTCTTTCTTTAATCTCTTGATCTAATTCTTTCCTGTTGTTCATTATTTCTTCTTTCGCTTTAAAAATCTCTGCTTTTTTAAGATTTTCTGCTTCTATTTTTGCTAAATCTACTAATCTTTTCGCTTCATTTTCTGCTCCTTGAATTTTAGATTCTGCAATTTTCTTTCTATATGCCATTCCTGCTGGCACTCCAATTGCAAATGAGATTAAGATAGCGGCGATAATGATTAAAATATTCATAATCAATACACCTCTTTCTTATTTAATTTTCAATGTTCGAATAAAATATATATTTTCTAATTTATATTGATATATTTTTTCCTACTATTATATTTTAACTTTATTATTGTAAACTGTCAAGTAATTTAATAAATAAGTATCTCATTTCCATTCATAATTAACTCTATTGTGCCTTCTTCATCTGTTCTATGAATTTTTATATTTCGTTTATTTAATCTGTCTAAAATCTCTTGTTTTGGTAATTTATAACTATTATTCTTTCCAACCATAATAATTGCATATTGAGGTTGAACTTCATTTAAAAATTCTTCAGAGCTACTTGTAAGAGAACCATGATGTCCTACTTTTAATACATCTGTTTTGGGCCAAGTTCTTGTTTTCTCGTTTTCTACTTCACTATCTCCCATTAATAACATACTATTATTTCCAAATTGTAATCTGATAGTAATAGATGATAAATTTAAATTTTTTTCATTTATAATACTATCTGTCATAATTTCACAACTTGCTTCTCCTATTTGAAAAGTATCTCCTTTTTTAGGCTCTGTTATTTTAAGCCCTTTGTTTGAAATCGCATCTAATACATCTTCAAATGTTTTTGTATTTGTCTGAATTTTAGGCATTAATATATTTTCAATTTCTATATCACTATTTATAACATCATCTAAGCCTCCTATATGATCTTCATGTGGATGTGTACCTACTACATAATTTAATTTATTTATTCCCTTTTCTTTGATGAATTTTACTACATCTTCTCCATCTTCATTGTTTCCTGCATCTATTAACATAGCTTCATTATTATTTTTTATTAATATACTGTCAGCTTGCCCAACATCAATAAAATATGCTTCTAAATTTGAACTTGTTGAAGTCGAACTGACTTCTTCTTTTCTATTTAATTGATTTAATATTTCATTTTCTGTTCCAAATATACTAATTAAAGCTAAAATAACAATTGCTATTATGCTTTCAATAATTTTTATCTTATTATTTCGCTTTTTTCTTTTGCCCATTTTTATCCCCCTATTTTATCTAATTCCATAAATCGTCCATTTTTCTTTTGATTCTTTGACTTGTTTTTTGTGTTAATTCTTCATCTATAAAATACTTTCCATCAACTTCTTTTAATATGTCTCCTTCTTTTATATTTGCTGGTAAATCTTCTCTTTTTACATTTATCATTTTATTATTTTTTCTATCTTCTAGTACAACAATATCTCCTTCAAATCTATCAACTGTAATTTGACCTAAAAGACGTGTTTCTTTGTCACTTTTTAAATTTAATTCGTTCTCTATTTCTTCATTTTCTATATTTATACTATTTTCTTTTTCAACTTTTTCTTGGAAATCCATTCCTAAATCATCTAAAAAAAACATAATTCTCCTTTCGTAAAATACTTATTTTGTTTAATAATTTTATTAAATCATATTCCACATATAAAATCAATCTTTGTTCAAATAATTCTATACTGTAGCTTTTGGCTGATATCACTTCCTTTTAATTTATTTTTCACTTTGATTTTTTCTTTGAATTTTAACTTTGAATAAAATTTATTGATATAAAATATTGAATAAATATGTATATTTATATAATGTTTTCCAGTTTTTGTCAATACCGTTTTTTAAAAAAATAAGAAAAATTAACAAGAACATCCTCTTAGTCAAAAAAAATGACTAAAGGGTGTCCCCCTTAGTCAACTTCAACATCAATATTTAATTTTTCTCCATTAATGTTTGTCTCAACATAACTTTCTCTTGTTTCATTATATTTAATGTCTACTGCTAAAGTATCATGTTTAATTAGTTCTTCATTTTCTTTTATAACTTTTTCTAAAGTTTCATTTCCAGATACGTATAAGTTTATATTATCAAGAACTTCAAATCCTTTGTCTTTTCTCATATTTTGTACTTTTGATAAGATTTCTCTCACATATCCTTCTTCTTTTAATTCTTGTGTTATATGTGTATCTAATACAACACCTATTTCTCCTTCTCCACTAAATGCAAATCCTTCTTTTCCTTGCATTGTTATAAGTAGATTTTCTGAATTTAGACCAATTTGTATGTCATCTACTTCTATGTATTCTACTCCACCGTTTTTTACTGTATTTGCTAAATCCATTTGATTTTTTTCTGATATTGCTTGTTTAATTTTTGGAATTAATCTTCCATATTCTTTTCCAAGTACAGGTAAATTTGGTTTTATTTCAAAGTTTACATATTCAGACATTTCTGCACCTAATTCAATTGATTTTACATTTAATTCTTCTTTTACTATGTCTTCATAATATTGTGGTAATGTATCAATAGAAATTAACATTTCTGATAATGGTTGTCTGTTTTTAATATTTGCAGAGTTTCTTGCACTTCTTCCAAGTTTTACTATTTTATATGCTAAGTCCATTTCGTTTTCTAGGTTTTTATCAATTTCGTTTTCATTTACTTCAGGCCATAAGCATAAGTGTACACTTTCTGGTGCCTTGTTATCTAATCCTACTACTAAGTTTTGGTAGATTTCATCTGTCATAAATGGAACAAATGGTGCTGCTACTTTTATTAATGTTGTTAATACTTTGTATAATGTCACATATGCTCCTATTTTTTCTTCTGTTAATTCAGTCATCCAAAATCTTTCTCTGTTTCTACGAACATACCAGTTTGATAATTCGTCTGTAAAAGCTTCTATTTGTAGCGCTGCACTTGTTATGTCATATTTTTCTAGTTTTTCATCTACTTCTTTTACTAATGTATTTAATTTTGAAATAATCCATTTATCCATTACATTTGTTGTTTTAAAATCTTTATATTCTAATGGATTAAATTTATCTATTTCTGCATACAAAACATAGAATGAATATACATTCCATAATGTGCTTAAAAATCCTCTTTGTGTTTCTTGTACATTATTTAGTCCTAATCTTGTTGGAAGCCATGGTGCTGATACTGTATAAAAATGCCAACGTGTAGCATCTGCCCCAACTTGATCTAATAAAATCATTGGGTCTACTCCGTTTCCTTTTGATTTAGACATTTTTTGTCCTTTTTCATCTAATACATGACCTAATACTATACAATTTTCAAAAGGTGTTCTTCCAAATATTGCTGTTCCTATTGCTGTTAAAGTATAGAACCATCCTCTTGTTTGATCTATTGCTTCTGAAATAAATCCAGCTGGGAAATTATTGTCAAACATTTCTTTGTTTTCAAATGGATAATGCCATTGTGCAAAAGGCATTGAACCAGAATCAAACCAACAATCAATTACTTCTTTTGCTCTTTTCATTTCTTTTCCACATTTTGGACATTTTAAATGAACTTTATCTATATATGGTTTATGTAATTCGATATCTTCTGGACAACTTATTGCTTTTTCTTTTAATTCTTCTATGCTTCCTATACATTCTTGATGTCCACAATTTTCATCTTCACATGTCCATACTGGAAGTGGTGTTCCCCAATATCTATCTCTTGAAATTCCCCAATCTATTACATTCTCTAAGAATTTTCCAAATCTTCCTGTTCTTATTGTATCTGGATACCAGTTCACTTTATTATTGTTTGAAACTAATTCATCTCTTAGTTTGCTCATTGCAACAAACCAACTTTCTTTTGGATAATATAAAAGTGGTGTGTCACATCTCCAACAATGTGGATATGAGTGTAAATGCTTTTCTTTACTAAATAATTTGTTTTCTTGTGCTAACCATTTACAAATATCTTCATTGCAATCTCTAACAAATCTTCCTGCCCAAGGTTCTACATCTGGTACAAATTTTCCTGATTTATCTACTAAATTAATAAATGTTATTCCATTTTGTTTTGCAACTAAACTATCATCTTCACCATATGCTGGTGCAATATGTACTATTCCTGTACCATCTGTAAGTGTTACATAGTCTCCATGTATTACTTCAAATGCTTTTCCTTCAACTGTTCCAAATGGCATCAATCTTTCATATTTTATTCCTAATAATTCTGTACCTTTAAATGTTTTTATAATTTCATATGGTGTTTCTTTTAATACTGTTTCAATTAGGTCTTTTGCTAATATATAATTTTCATAAGTTGGTTCTTCGTCTGTTCCAACATTTGCCTTTATCATAGCATATTCATAAGATTTGTTTACACAAAGTGCTAAATTTGAAGGAAGTGTCCATGGTGTTGTTGTCCATGCTAAAATATAAGTATTTTCTTTTATATCTTCATCTAATATTTTTTGTTCTGGTTCAACTTTAAATTTAGCAACACATGTTAAATCTTTTACATCTTTATATCCTTGTGCAACTTCATGTGATGAAAGTGCTGTTCCACATCTTGGGCAATATGGCATAACTTTATGACCTTCATATAATAAGCCTTTTTCCCACATTTGTTTTAACGCCCACCATACAGATTCAATATAATCATTATGATATGTTACATATGGATTTTCCATGTCAACCCAATATCCTACTTTATTTGTCATTTCTTCCCACATATGAACATATGTAAATACACTCTCTTTACATTCTTTTACAAATTTTTCTACACCATAATCTTCTATTTGCTCTTTTCCTGAAATTCCAAGTTTTTTCTCTATTTCAAGTTCAACTGGAAGTCCATGTGTATCCCAACCAGCCTTACGAATAACTTTATATCCTTTCATAACTTTGTATCTTGGAATAATATCTTTCATAACCCTTGTTTCAATGTGTCCAACATGTGGTTTTCCATTTGCTGTTGGAGGTCCATCATAAAAAGTAAAATATCTTTTTCCTTCATTCATAGCGAAGTTCTTTTTTATTATATCTTTCTTTTTCCAACCTTCTGCAACTTCGTGTTCCATTCCAACAAATCCATTTTTTAATTCAACTTTTTTGTACATAAATATTCCTCCTTTTTAAAATTCAAAAAGCCTTTCATCCTAATACATAGGACGAAAAGGCTTTTATTTTTCCGCGGTACCACCTAAATTAGTAAATCTATATAAATATACAATCCACTCTCTTAATTTCCTTTAACGCAGGTTATACGGCTTTGCTTACTTGTGTTTCAGCTAGCAACAACAAGGTGATAATAAATAATTTTTACTTGCCAAATCTCACCATTCTTGGCTCTCTTTTAAGATATTACATTATTTATGTTGTCCTTGTTTTTGTTTTTGTTTATATTGTTTTGTATTATATCATATTTTTTTTATTTTTCAAGTGCTTTTTCTTATTTTTTACTAATATTCAAATTCACAAATAAATTCTAGTTTCATTCAAAATCTCTTTTATTTAATAAGTCTTTTTGTTTCTTTTGCTATCATTAATTCTTCATTTGTTGGGATTACATACACTTTAACTTTTGAATCTGCTTTAGAAATTAATTTTTCTTCTCCTCTCATGTTGTTTAAATCTTCATCAATTTCTACTCCCATAAATGTTAATTGTTCACAGATTCCTTTTCTTATTAAAATTTGATTTTCACCTACTCCACCTGTGAAAATAATGTAATCAATCCCATTCATAGCAACTGCATATTTAGCAATGTAACTTGCTATAGCATATTTAAAACTGCTCATTGCAATTTGTGCTCTTTCATTTCCTTCGTTTGCTGCTTGTTCAATAATTCTAAAATCTGGTGCTAATCCTGAAATTCCTGATACTCCTGATTTTTTATTTAATATTGATTCCATTTCATCTGCTGTTAAATTGTCTTTTTTCATAATATATGTTAATACTGATGGATCCATATCTCCACTTCTTGTTACCATTGGAATTCCTCCAAGTGGTGATAATCCCATACTTGTATCTATTGATTTTCCGTTCTTTACAGCACATATACTAGATCCTTGACCTAAATGGCATGTTACTATTTTCAAATCTTTTATATCTTTATTCTCAATTTCTGCTAATCTTTGTGAAACATACATATGTGATGTTCCATGGAATCCATATTTTCTTACTTTATATTTTTCATAATATTCATATGGAATTGGATAAATGTATTTTTCTTGAGGTATTGTTTGATGAAATGCTGTATCAAATACTCCAACCATTGGTTTTTCTGGCATTACTTTTTTACATGCTTCTATTCCTAAAATAGATGCTGGATTGTGAAGTGGCGCTAAGTCTGTACATTCTTTTAATACACTAATTACTTCGTCATTAATAACCACTGATTCTGAAATTTTTTCTCCACCATGAACTAATCTATGTCCTATAGCTTCAATTTCATCTAGGCTATCTATAACTTTATATTCTGGATTTACTAATTGTTGTAAAGTAAATTCAATTGCTTCTGTATGATTATATGCTGGATTTTTAATTTCTATTTTTTGTCCATTTACTTTATGTGTTATAAAAGCTTCTTTTTCTCCTATTCTTTCATATTTTCCAGAAGCTAAAACCTCTTCTGTTTCCATATTAATTAATTGATATTTTAATGATGAACTTCCACAGTTTACTACTAATATTTTCATTTTTTTGTTTCCTTCCTTTTTATTTTATTTCTTATACAATATACTATAAATTTATATTTTTAGTCAAATTTTTTCAATTATATCTCTTGTTTCTTTTGCAATCATCAATTCTTCATTTGTTGGCACTACATAAACTTGTATTTTAGATTCATTACTAGATATTTTTGCTTCTACGTTTCTAATTTCTTGGTTTTTTTCTTTATCTAATTTTACTCCTAAAAATTCTAATTTTTCGCAAATTGCTTGTCTTGAATCTTGCCCTTTTTCTCCAACTCCAGCCGCAAATGTAATAACATCAATGCCATTCATTGCAACTGCACATTTTGCTATATAAGAAGCTACTAATTCATGAAATACATCTAAAGATAATTTAGCACGTTCATCTCCTGAGTTTGCTTCTGATTCTATGTCTCTAAAATCAACGGATACTCCTGATATTCCATAAGCTCCTGATCTTTTATTTAGAATATCTTCCATTTCTTGTGAAGATAAATCTTCTTTTTTCATAATATATGAAACTATTGATGGGTCTAAATCTCCACTTCTTGTTCCCATGCAAATCCCACCAAGTGGTGTTAATCCCATACTTGTTTCTATAGATTCTCCATTTTGTATAGCACAAACACTTGCTCCTTGACCTAAATGGCAACTTACAATTTTTAATTTTTTTATATCTTCTCCCATTAATTCAGATACTCTATTAGAAACATATTGATGTGATGTTCCATGGAATCCATATTTTCTTATTCTATATTTTTCATAATACTCATATGGTATTGGGTAAATATATTTATCCTTTTTTATTGTTTGATGGAATGCCGTATCAAATACTGCTACCATTTTTATTTTCGGTGCAACCTTTTTACAAGCTTCTATTCCTAATATAGCAGCTGGATTATGTAATGGTGCTAATTCACTACATTCTTTAATTTCTTTAATAACTTCATCTGTAATTAAAACTGGATTTGAAAACTTTTCTCCACCATGAACAACTCTATGTCCAATACCTTCTAACTCACTTAAATCTTGCATAACGCCATATTGCTTATGCATAATTCTACTTAATACAAATTTAATTGCTTGTTCATGATCTTTAGCAAAATGTTCAAATTTATGCTTTTCTCCATTTACTTTATGTGTTAAAAAGGAATTTGATTGACCTATTCTTTCAAAATATCCTTTAGCTAATGTTTCTTCTGTTTTCATATCAATAACTTGATATTTTAAAGAAGAACTACCTGAATTTAAAACTAGAACTTTCAAATTTGACCTCCTTTTAATTTTTTATTTGATTTTTTGTGTTTGAACAGCAGTAATAGCAACAACTCCTGCAACATCTTTACTATTGCATCCTCTTGATAAATCATTTACAGGTTTTGCTATTCCTTGGCATAAAGGTCCATATGCTTCGGCTTTTCCTAGTCTTTGTACTAATTTATAACCTATATTTCCACAATCTAAATTTGGAAATACTAATACATTTGCTTGACCTTTTAATGGACTTCCTGGTGCTTTCATTTCTGCAATCTCTGGAATTATAGCAGCATCTAATTGTAGCTCTCCGTCAACTTTTAATTCTTGTTCTTTTTCTTTAACTTTTTGAGTAGCTTCTATTACTTTTTGAGTTAATTCTGATTTTGCACTTCCATATGTTGAATATGATAACATTGCTACTTTAGGTTCTTTTTGTACTAATTGTTTAAAACTTTTGCTTGATGAAATTGCTATTTCAGATAAAGCTTCACTATCCGGATTTTCATTTAAGCCACTGTCTGCAAATACAAATGTACCTTTTTCACCATATTCACAATCTGGAACTACCATTACAAAAAATGCTGATACTAATTTAGTTCCTGGTGCTGTTTTTAATATTTGTAATGCTGGTCTTAATGTATCTGATGTTGAATGCGCTGCTCCTGAAACTAATCCATCTGCATTAGTTTGTTCATCTTTTACCATTAACATTCCATAATATACTGGATCTTTTACTAATTCTTTTGCTTGCTCAATTGTCATTCCTTTATGTTTTCTTAATTCATACAACAAATTAACATATTCATCATGTTTTTCAGAATTATTTGGATCTACAATTTCTGCTCCTATAATATTTATGTTATTTTCTTTGGCCTTTTTTTCAATTTTTTCTTTATTTCCTACTAAAATTATATTTGCATATTGTTCTTTTAATACTTGTTGAGTTGCTTCTAATATTCTTATATCTTCCGCTTCTGGTAATACTATTGTTTTTATATTCTCTTTTGCTCTTTTCTTTATATTATCTATAAATGTCATTTTCTTTTCTCCTTACTTACTCTATTTTTTATAATTTTGCAAACTACTTTAATTGTTTTATATCTTCATCTTGTTTTAATTCTTCTGAAATAAAATGATATGCTTGTTTATTTTGTGTAACAGCTATTTGTGCAAGTTCTTTATCATTTTGAAGACGTGAACTTGCATATTTTATAATAATTCCTTTGTTTTCAACAGCTGCTTTTACAACTTCTCTATCATCTCTTAATTCTTCACTTGCATAATACAATGCTTGTCCATAATTTTTACAACTTGTAAAAATTAAATCTCTATCTTTTTTTAATCTTTCTGAGGCATAACAAATTGTCCAAGGAGCACTTTGTATTGCCATCATTATTATTTCTTTATTGTTTTTTAAATTATCACTTACAAATTCTAAAGCTTCTCCATCTTGCTTTAATGCTTCTTTTACTACTTCCTCATCATTTTGTAATTGAGCAGATGCAAATTCTAAAAGCTTTCCGCTTTCTTTTACAGCTTTTAAGATAAATTCTTTATTATCTTTGTTGTTTATTACTTCTTGTATTTCCATTGTATTTTCCTTCTTATTTTTCATATTTTGCTATACATGCTTTTATTTTTATTCCTTGCTCTGTAAACATTTTCTCATGTTCTGTTTCTATATTATTTTTAAATATTGGTTCTTTATGCAAATCATATGTTTTACTTACAACTTTAAATCCACTTTCTTCTAGATAAATTAAACTTGATTCAAATAGTCCATCATCATCTGTTTTAAAGTATATCTCTGCATTAGGTTGTAAAAATTGTTTGTATTTTTCTAATTGTTTTGAATGTGTTAGTCTTTTTTTTCTGTGTTTTCCTTTTGGCCATGGATTACAAAAATTAATATAAATTCTTTCAATGTTATCTTTTTTATCTAGTATTAGATTAATTCTTTCGATATCAAATCTAGTTATAATAACATTTTCTGGTTCAATATTTTCCACTTTGTATGTATTTTCTATATTTCTTTTTGCTAGTCCTAACATTGCATCAACTAAATCTATTGCTATATAATTTGTATTTTGATTTTCTACAGCTAGTTTTGATATAAATTGCCCTTTTCCGCATCCTAATTCTAGATGTATTGGATTGCTAGCTTTTGTAAAATGTTCTTTCCATTTTCCTTTCCATTCTTCTGGGTTATCTTCATAAAACTTACTTGCTTCTAACTCTGGTCTTGCCCACTTTTTATATCTTATTCTCACTTATATTCCTCCGTTTTGTTTTATTAGTATTATTTCTTCTATTGCCAACTTAATATTGGATATCCATCATTTGTGCTTCCTATATCCTTTTTAAATTCTGTTCCCAAAGTTTTATATAGTTCTTTTAATTCTGATGATGTTTTTACTTCTGCTGACCCAGTTTTATCTTCTGCTGTTGTTGTATTACTTATTCCTATTCCGCCACTTGCTACCCCTTGCAAATAGAAACAGTTAGATACCGTTCCATTATTTTCTACTGAACCAACAATTGCTCCAAAATTATTACCACTTAATACTCTTCCTATAGAATAACAATTTTGTATATTTCCGTTTATTAGTTCCATTAATCCCACCATAATTAGTTGATGCACTTATATCTGCTGTATTATAACAATTTTTTAAGGTACTTCCTGCAAGATTTTCACCTGCAATTCCCCCTATAGATCCATATCCTGACACTTTCGCTATATTATAACATTCCTGAATTGTTCCACCTTTATTTGTACCAGAAATTCCTCCTGTCTGCGCATATGCACTTATAATTATGTTATTACTACATTTTTTTATTGTTCCTGTATTATATCCTGTTATTCCTCCTGCATTGTCTGTAATACCATTTTCGCTTATTTGTCCACCTACAGTCTTACAAGATATAATCTGGCCTTTATTATAAGATGCTATCATTCCAAAATAAGATATTGAGTTTACATTCCAACTAATTTGGCCTGCATCTATTTTTATATTTTTTATAGTTCCTTCATTTATACCAAATAATCCTTGATAATCTCCAGTTGCCATTATATATAAATTACTAATTGTGTAGTTTCTACCATTAAATGTCCCTTTAAATGTTTTTGCTGTACTATTTCCTATTGGAGTCCAACTTCCTATAGTTGATGAACATACTGAAGATAAATCAATATCATTCATTAATACTACTCTCTTTCCTTCAAATGTGTTACCACCATTAACTTGATTAGCAAATTCCTTTAACTCTTCTGCAGTTGTTATTTTTAAATCTGCTTCTATATTACTAGGATCATTTTTCATTGCTTCTTCATATAATTGTGCCATTTTTTCATTATCACTATTTTCTTTATAACTATTTTCTATAGATTTTAATTGTTTTTTCTGGTTAATGACTTTATTTTGGCTTCCCATAAATATTCCTACAAGTATAAATGACATTAAAAGACATGCAGATAATGTAAATACTGTAACAGAACCTCTTTCACTTTTTATCATCTTCTTTAGTTTCCTTTCTCGTTTTTTTTATTATATATTATTAGTAAGTATAAAATCAATACTATAAATATTATTTTTCATTTTATTTTTATACAAAATCAAAGGTTATTGACTTTATAAAATTGTATAATTATAATTACTTTAGTAAATTATTATATGAAGGTTTTTAATATGATTATAAAATATATAAACAAAGATAATTACAATACAGTAAATGATGTTCTAATAAATGAATTTCAATTTTCTAGCAGACTTATGTCAAAATTAATAAAAAATAAAAAAATATATCTAAATAATTCTTTTTGTGATACTAGAAAATGTATAAATTATAATGATGAAATTATTGTTGATTTATCTGGTAAAGAAAATAATTCAAATATAGTAGCAACTAATATGGATTTAGATATCATATATGAAGATGATTGGTTTTTAGTTGTAAATAAAAAACCTGGTATTGCTGTTCACCCATCTAGCTTACATTACAGCGATTCTCTTTCTAATGGGATTAAATTTTACTTTGATAAAATAGGATTAAAAAAGAAAATTAGAGTTGTAAATAGATTAGATTATAATACTTCTGGTATTGTTGTATTTGCAAAATGTGAATATATACACGAACAATTTAGTAAACAAATGATGCAACATATTTTTCAAAAAGAATATTTATGTATCATCAATGGATTTTTAGATAATTCTTATGGAATTATAGATTTACCAATTGGTCGAAAACAAGGTAGTATTATTGAAAGATGTATTGATAAAAATGGTCAAAAATCTATAACTCATTATGAAGTTTTAAAAACATTTTCAGATTATTCTTTAGTTAAATGTATTTTAGAAACAGGTAGAACTCATCAAATACGTGTCCATTTTTCTGCTATTGGTCATTCTCTTTTAGGAGATACATTATATGGAATCGCTTCTGATTTAATTAATAGACAGGCTTTACATAGTAATAAAATAGACTTAATACATCCTATAACAAAAGAGCACTTATCTTTTGAATCTTTATTACCAAATGATATGAAAAAATTAGTCCTAAATGCATAATAGCATTTAGGACCTTGTGAATTTTATATATTATTAGTTATTTTTTCTTCTAAATATTTTTTGTCTCTCATTCCAATAATATTTGTTACTACTTGTCCATTTTTAATTAATAAAAAAGTTGGAATACTTGAAACTTCATATTCTATAGCTAAATCAGCTTCTTCATCAACATTGATTTTTGCTATTTTCACTTTTCCGTTTAGATTTTCAGCAATTTCTTCAATTATTGGTGACATCATTTTACATGGTCCGCACCAATCTGCATAAAAATCCACTAGCACTGGTATTTCAGATTCCAATACTTCTTTTTTAAACTCTGCGCTCGAAACTTTTAAAACCTCCATATTTTACCTCCTTATATATTACTTTTAACTTTTAAAGTTTAAAAATCTTTTAAATATTTAATTGCTTGTAATCCAGCAACAGTACCTTCATAAACAGCTTTTGATATTTGTAGTATTCCTCCTGTACAATCTCCACATGCATATAATCCTTTTATATTTGTTTCCATATTTTCATTAACAATGATTTTGTTTTGTTTTATAAAAGCACCCATTTTTTTGGCAAACTCTGCACTTCCTGCAACACCCTCAGCTATAAAAATGCCATCTATATTCATTTTGCTTCCATCTTCAAACTTTATTTTTTCTACTTTTTCTTTTCCTTCTATTTCTTTTATTTTTTTAGTTTCTAATTTTATTCTATCATCTCTTATTTCAGGTTTGTCTTTTCCATTTGTTAAAACGGTAATATCCTTTACGACATTTATTAAATCATTTACTTCTGAAAGTGCATATTTACTATTTCCTAATACAGCAACACTTTTGTTTTTATAAAAAAAGCCATCACATATAGCACAATAACTTATTCCTTTTCCTTCTAATCTATCAATACCATCTATTTGTGGCTTATTTTTCTTATTGCCTGTCGCTAATATAACAACTTTTGACATATATTTATTTTTAGATGTTGTTATACTAAATTTCTTATCTTCGTTTACAATATTTACAACTTCTTCTTTTTTTACATCAGTTCCTATTTTTTCTGTTTGTTTTATTCCTGAAAAATATAATTCTTTGCCATCTATTCCATCTTCAAATCCATAATAATTTTCTATTTTATCAGTTTTTTCTAGACTGGATTTATCACTATATAATACTAATGTTTTTAAATTTGCTCTTCTAGTATATAAACTAGCAGATATTCCTGCTGGTCCAGCTCCAATTATTATTACATCATACATAAAAGTACCCTTTCAATAATATTTTTAACAATTATAACATCTTATATTTTTTATTTCAATTTTTAAGATATTATTATTATGTAAAAAAATAATAAGCTATATTCATTTTTTTGAATAATAGCTTATTATAAATTAATTAATAATAATTATATCTAGAATTCATCGCTCCATAAACTCCTGTTGTAGATATTGTTATAAATTTAATTGAATATATATCACAATATATTAAACTGTCATTTTCAAATGAACGAAGTAATATGTAACTTGCTCCTACATCTTCTAGAATTCCTATTCTATCTACTAAATTATTTGTACCAATTAAAAATTCTACTCTCATTAATTTTCCTATTTGTTCTCTTAAAAAACCTGGTGTATAAATTGGATTAGTTAAAATTTCTGGTGCATTATTTTGTTCTTGTTGTCTTGTTTCTCTTTTGTTAACATTTTTTTCATCGGGAATAGACATATATTTTACCTCCATATAAATTAAGTTTGTGAATATAATTGAGTTGGCCTATAAAAACAATGATTTCCAAATCTTGTATGGAATGTTCCTGATCCATTACTAGGAAATGTGCTACTACATGTAGGTTTAAATGGATTAAAATACCATAAACATTCTCCTATTTCATTTAACTTATTTCCAGATAATGCCCAATCTGCAATATAATAATGAATTTCTGTTGGATTCATATTATAAATATTTTGTGGATTATATCTATTTAATAACGTCTCTGTTGCACAATCAAATTGTCCTTGTTGATAAATAATATTTCTTACACTTCCACCTTGTGAAACTCTTGCATACTCTCCAATTGATGCATATACTCTGTTCATAATAACTGTAGCAACAGCTTTCATTCCGATTATCTCCTTCTCCCCCTGCTTCGCATTGTACTATTCTTGCAATTAGTTCTCTATCAGAATAGGCCATAAAATCACCTCTAATATTTATATTATATTAACAAATTTAAAAATTGTTCCTTAAATTATTTTTTATTATTATTTTCTAATTTTTATACAAACAAATATTTGACTTTTAATTTTAAAAATGATATTATAATTGTACAAATGTTTGGGGGAATATTTATGGAGATTTTTGATAAATTAAAAATATTAGCAGATTCTGCAAAATACGACGCATCTTGTAGTTCTAGTGGAAGTAAAAGAAAGAATACTAATACAGGTATTGGAAATGGTAATGTTTCTGGAATTTGTCATAGTTGGGGTGCAGATCGGTAGATGTATTTCATTATTAAAAATTTTATTAACAAATTGCTGTATGTATGATTGTAAATATTGTATCAATCGTTGTAGTAACTCTGTTAAACGTGCAACATTTACTTCAAGAGAAGTTGCAGACTTAACAATTAATTTTTATAAGAGAAATTATATAGAAGGTTTGTTTTTAAGTTCTGCTGTTATTAAATCACCTGATTACACAATGGAAAGACTTATTGAAAGTGTATCAATATTAAGAAATGAATATAATTTTAATGGCTATATTCATTGTAAAACTATTCCTGGATGCAGCAAAGAATTAATAGATAAATTAGGAGCTTTAGTTGATAGACTTAGTATTAATATTGAACTGCCCTCAAATAACAGTTTAAAATTGCTGGCTCCACAAAAAGAAAAATCAGGAATTTTAGATCCTATGTCTTATGTTTCTAAAAATATTTATCAAAATAAAATAGATAATAATAAATTTAAAAAAGACTTTGTTCCAGCTGGACAAACAACTCAGCTTATTGTTGGTGCTACTCCTGAAAGTGATTTGAAAATTCTAAAACTTTCTGAAGGGTTATATAACAAATTAAGTTTAAAAAGAGTTTATTATTCTGCATATGTAAGTGTAAATGAAGACAAAAATCTGCCAACTCTGGAGTCTCCACCTCTATTACGAGAAAATAGATTATATCAAGCTGATTGGCTACTTAGATTTTATGGATTTAAGGCTGATGAATTATTAGATGATAATAACCCTAATTTTAATAATGTTCTTGACCCCAAATGTGACTGGGCTTTAAGAAATATTGATAAATTTCCTATAGAAATAAATAAAGCTGATTATTTTACACTATTAAGAGTTCCTGGTATAGGCGTTATTTCTGCAAAAAAAATAATTAGGGCTAGAAGACAATTTTCATTAGATTTTGAAGCTTTAAAAAAATTAGGAGTTGTATTAAAAAGAGCAAAATATTTTATTACTTGTAAAGGAAAATATTTTGATAAAGTATATAAATTTAATCAATCATTTATAGAAACTAATCTTACATATCAAGAAAGAGCTTATTTGCCTCAGACAAATTTTAAACAATTATCATTATTTGAAAATCTACAACCTACAAAGGAGGATAAAATAAAATGTCTAACTGGAAGCTTATAAATAAAACCTATCTATATGATGGTACTTTTGACGGATTATTAACAATAATATTTAATTGTTATTGTGATAAATGCTTTCCTCAAAAAATTTTACCTGAATCTGATTATATAGAAAACTTTTTAGACAATATAACATTAATAAAAACTGATTATTCGAAATCAAAAAGGATATTTAATGGAATTGAAAACAACATTTCACATAAAGCTTTATATAACAGCTATTATGCCTTCTTGTCAGATAATTCTGAAAAAGAAATAAATATATTAAAATATGTTTGTACTGGTTTTGATCAAGGGCCAAAAATTGATAATATGATAACTCTTAGTTATGTTTACAAAGTTATTAATATGAGAAAACGTGCTTTGGGTGAATGTCATAAGTTAAAAGGATTACTTAGATTTATTAAAGTTGGTGATAATATGTTTTATGCCTCTATACATCCAGATAATAATATTATCGAGGCATTAGGTCATCATTTTATAAATCGCCTACCTTCTCAAAATTTTATAATACATGATAAATTTAGAAATATATGTTTTATATATAATACTAAAGAATATCAAATTATAAATAGTTCTAATATTAAACTACCTGAAATTTCTTTAAAAGAAAAGCATTATCAAGAATTGTGGAAAATGTTTTTTAAGACAATTGCAATAAAAGAAAGAACAAATCCAAAATGTCAAATGAATTATATGCCAAAAAAATATTGGAAAGATTTAATAGAAATTCCTTAATCTTTAATTTGAAATAATTTTGATTATTTATATAATAATAAAGTTGTATTGTTTCTAATTAATTATAATTAATTAAAATTAATAGTAAACTAATATTTTGAATTAAAAGCTTGAGCAGCGCTAGCTCACGGATCACCCGTGAGACCTCGAAAGTTTTAATGAAAAATATTAATTTACTATTAATATAAAATATAAATTTCAAATTTTATTTCTGATTTTATTCTGTTTATTTTTTAAACAGTAGCTTTTCTATTTGCTCAAAATTAGCATTATTTTTAGTTAAAACAACATCAAAATTTTTATTGTATAATTCCAAATTTTCTTCATTATTTAAAAAACCTACTGTAACTATATTATCTATATTATTTTTATCCGCCATTTTTTTATCATCAATAAGGTCTCCCATTAAAATCCCTGATTTTCTGTCTTTTATTTCATTTTTGCATTTTTGAGATAAATGACCTTCAATTGTTTTGTTTAAGCTATGTATCATATTATCTTCAAATTTTTTCATATTTCCATTTTCGTCAAATTTAATAAAATTACTGATAATATATATATTATTAAAATAACAATTATTTATTTTAAAAAATTCCTCTATAACATTTCCAATGCCTGCAGATAATATTATTAATGGTATATTATTTTCTTTTGTCTTTTCTATAAATTCTTTTGCTCCTTCTCTAAATATTAATTTACTTTCTTTAATTGATTTCTCTAATTTTTCTTTTGTTAAACCATATTCATAATATAAGTTCATGCATTTTTCATACCATTCAATCATATATTTTTCTTTTGTTTCTTGATCTATATTGTAATTTATTTCAATTGCTCCATAATATTTATAATATTGTCCTAATTTTTCTTTAAATTCATTACTTAACAATCCTCCGCATGCATCCCATGAATCTTCACTTTCAAAACTTGTAATTGTTCTGTCAAAGTCTGAAATTATATATAAATTTTTATTATTTAGTTTTATTTTTTCTAATTTATTTGTATTTATATATTTCATTTTATCTTCCTTCTTTTTTTATTTTTTTAATTCTCTTAAATTTTACTATATATGTATAAAAAAGTCCACCTTACTTTTGCTTTTCTTCTATATCTTTAAAATTTACTATCTACATCTTTTATTCGCAAATTTGTTACTTCTAATATTCTGAGTCCTGCTCCATACTTGTTGTTTCTTCTTTTTTTATTTAAATCATAAATAATGTAAAAATAAGAGATAAATTAAATTTACCTCTTATAACTATTTATTCGTTTGCAATATGTATATTTTCTATTTTCGCATTCATTTTTTATTTATATATTTTAATCTTTTTTAAATACTCTTAGTTTTGGAAATCCTGTTGTTTCGTCCATATACCATACATTATCAAAATCCCATCCTTCATAAGTTGATTGGTTTTTCATTTGTTCTGTTGTGCATCCTGTTACACCTTCACATATTGAACTTTTTGGAGTTAATTCACTGTCATAATAACAATTTGTACATTTTATATTTCTAGATCTAGTTATTCCTCCGCATTGTTCTTTCATTATCTTCTGGAGAGCCTCCATTAAAATAACAATTTTGAATTCTATTATTACTTCCATAATTATAATAAGAATTTGTTATCCCGGCTCCACTTCGATTATATGCATAGCTAGGATGTTCTTGAAAAATCATTGATGAATATGAATTTCTTATAATGCTATTATCATACATATTATTTACTATTCCAGATATATTTCCACTATAAGCTCTTCCTTCAGTATATACATTTTCTATTACTGAATTTTCATACATTTCAGAACAAACAGGTGCTTGATTACTTAAAATATTTCCAAAAATTATATTTTTCATCCCTAAATTTTTTATTGTAGCATTTTTTATACTATAAAATAGTCCGTCCACTATATTGAGCCGTTGGATTAGAAGTTAAGTTTCTTATAACATACCCATTTCCATCTAAAGTCCCTGTGAAAGTTCCTGTTGTTCTATTTACTCCTCCTATGCAAGTCCAATTAGTTTCTCCACTTAAATCAATATCATTCATTAATTGGTATCCTCCTGCCATATCGTTTGCTATATTTTTCAGGTCTTCTACTGTACGTATTTCTATTCCTTTTGTTTCTGCTTGAACTTCATCACTATCTACATATATTGTATCACTAATATATAATCTAACTTTAACTGTATATTTTTTCCCACTATTTAATCCTTCTTTTTTATATGTTTTTTTCGTGATTTTTTCACTCTCGCTTGTTCCAACATAATATACATATTGTATATTGGCTTCTTGTGGATAATTATTTGTTATATTTATTGTAAATGATGTTGATTGTTGATCTGTTATGCTTAATGTTGGTTTTCCTAATATTTGATCTATTGTTGCTATTGCTCTTGTTGTATATTCTTTTCCATCTTTATTTGCTTTTATTGTAAATTCATATGAACCATTTTGAAAAACTGTATATATTTCTTCACTCTTCGTAATTCCAGTAGCAGGTTCTGTAATTGTTATTGTTGCTCCTGTTAATTCTTCTGGTAATGTTACCTCTATTTTAAATTGTACATTGCTTCCTTCTAAAACATATCCTTCTGTAATTATGTTTATACTAGCTTTAGGTCTTAGTCCTGCTTTTCCATAATCCTCTATTTTTAATGTTTTTTCATTTACATCAAATGCATATCCATCTACTTCTATTGTCCATATATCTTCTGTTCCTTTTTCGTATTCATCTATATCTTTTGATTTCTTTTTTTCTTTTAAGAATTCTTCAAAATTAGCATTTTCTGTATATTTTTGTATTGCATATTCTTGCAATATTAATTCTACTTTTTCTTTAGCTTCTGCTTCCTTATTTTTTTCACCTGCTGTACTTGCTTTTGTTAATATTCCATTTTCTCCTGTTAACATTGCTATACTTACTGCTGCTAAAATTAAAAGTACTATTATTGTTATTACCAAAGCTATTAGTGTTATACCTTCTTCATTCTCTTTTAATTTAATTTTGTTGAATTTTTTCTCTTTCTTTTTGGTTATCATTTTTTCCTCCCTTTTATATTTTCTTTTACATTCTTATTTTTTTACTTTCTTATATTGGGTTTAATAATAATTTTAAACGCATAAAAAGATATCAAACTCACCCAGTATCATCTATTAATACTAGGTTTTTGCTATTTTTTTTATTTTATTTATTCTACTTTTTGTTTTTTTATTTACTAAAATACCTGGTGTGTGTACAGCACCAAGGCTCACATCATTTGTTACTTTCATACTTTCTCCTTCGTTTACTTTTTTGTTCATACACATATTATACTATTTTTTTATTTTTAGCAATAGTTTTTAAATTTTATAGAAAGTTTTTAATTTAATTGCATATTTTTAATAATAAGATTAAATATTGGAGGTATTAACAATGAATAAAAAATATAAAGTAGCAATTGTAGGAGCTACCGGATTAGTTGGAAGAACTGTTTTAAAAGTACTAGAAGAAAAAAATATGTCTTATTTAAATTACACACTTTTTTCTTCTGAAAAGTCATCAGGATCTAAAATAAACTTTTTTAATATGAATTATATCGTATGTAAATTAGATGAACGTTCTTTTAATCAAAACTTTGATTTTGCATTTTTTTGTGCAGGTGGTTCTGTTTCTGAAAAATATATTCCAATTGCAGTTTCTAAAGGTTGTACTGTAATAGATAATAGTAGTGTTTTTAGAATGGCAGAAGATGTCCCTTTAGTTGTACCAGAAGTGAATTCTGAACGTATTTTTAATAATAAAGGTATAATAGCAAATCCTAATTGTTCTACTATACAAGCAGTTCTACCTTTAAAACCTCTTGATGATAATTATAAAATAAAAAGAATCATTTATTCTACATATCAAGCAGTTTCAGGAGCCGGTCGTTTAGGTATTGAAGATTTAGAAAAAAAATCTAATAATGATAATCTTCAAAAATTCTCTTATTCTATTTACAATAATTGTATTCCACATATAGATGATTTTACTCAAGATGGTTATACAAAAGAAGAACATAAAATGATTAACGAAACTAGAAAAATCTTAAATAAGCCTCACTTACCTATAACTGCAACAGCTGTTAGAGTTCCTGTTGTCAATTGTCATGGAGAATCTATCAATGTTGAGTTTGAAGAGGATTTTGATATTTATGATATTAAAGTTATGCTTCAAAATTTTCCTGGAATTATAGTAGTTGACGATCCCGAAAAAAACTATTATCCACTTGCAAGCAAAGCAAATGGTAATAACGAAGTATTTGTTGGAAGAATAAGAAGAGATTTTAGTGTTAATTATGGAATTAATTTGTGGGTCGTTGCAGATAACTTAAGAAAAGGCGCTGCTACAAATGCAGTTCAAATTTTAGAAAAGCTAATACAAAATTAAAATATTTGTAAATAGTTAAATTTTTTATACAAGGAGGATTTAATGAAACAAATTTTATTTAAAGGTTGCGGAACAGCAATTTCAACACCATTTGATGAAAATGGTGTAAATCTTAATGAATTCAAAAAATTATTAAATTTTCAATTAACAAATCATGCAGATGCAATTATTGTATGTGGTACAACTGGTGAATCTTCTACTATGAGTGAAGAAGAAAAAATTTTAACAATAAAATGTGCTATAGAAGTAACTAATAAGAAAATACCAATTATAGTTGGTAGTGGTTCTAATAGTACAAAACAAGCAATAAAAAATAGCAAACTCGCAGAACATCTAGGTGCAGATGCCCTACTTATAGTAACTCCATATTATAACAAATGTACTCAGCAGGGTTTAATTGAACATTATAAAAACATTGCTCAAAATGTTTTCCTTCCTATTATTTTATATAATGTGCCTAGTAGAACAGGCGTAAATATTGAACCTGAAACTTGCTTTGAACTTTCCAAAATCCCCAATATCATTGCAATAAAAGAAGCAAGTGGTAATATATCACAAGTTGCTAAAATTGCTCATTTGTGTGGAAATAATCTAAATATATATTCGGGTAATGATGATCAAATTCTTCCTATATTGTCATTAGGCGGTATTGGCGTTATTTCTGTTCTTTCTAATATAAAACCACAACTTACCCATGATATAGTCTTCAATTTTTTAAATGGTAATATAGAAAAAGCAAGAAAATTGCAATTAAATAGTATTCCTTTAATAAACTTATTATTTTCAGAAGTAAATCCTATTCCTATAAAAGCCGCTTTAAACATATTAGGTTATGATTTTGGAGTTCCTAGACCTCCTCTTACTTCTATATCAGAAAAGAATTTAAACTTGTTAAAGGACATTCTATTAATAAATAATACTTCTGAAATTTCCAGCAATCTCTAAAATTAAATTTATGTAATATATTGTCACTTTTGCAATTATTATGTTATAATTAATTTGCAATACATATAATTTAAAGAGGGATATTAATGAAACAAAATAGAAATACTTTAATAGAAAATGATGACGAATTTCAGAGTATAATAAAAGAATTAATAGAAAATGATACAGTTCAACAAATGAAAAAATTTAAGCAACATTATGAAACAACTTGTTTTGAACATTGTTATACAGCAGCTTACTACTGTTATTTAATTTGTAAAAAATTTAATCTAGATTATCACTCTGCAACTCGTGCTGCAATGCTTCATGACTTGTTTTTATATGATTGGAGAATAAAAAACGGAAGAAAAGGTTTTCACGCTTTTACACATGGAAAATTAGCTTGTAAAAATGCTTGTGAATTATTTGATTTAAACGAAAAAGAAAAAGACATTATTATAAAGCATATGTGGCCTGTCACTATTGCTTTTCCTAAGTCTGCTGAAGGTTTTATATTAACTTTTGTAGATAAATATTGTGCTATATCTGAGACTTTGGAAGTTTTTCAATCAAAATTATTTACCAAAAAAGCTTTTCGTTATGCTTATTTATTTTTAAGTTTAATTGTTATAAAAATATAATAAAAAATGACACATTTCATTATAAAGAAAAATGTGTCATTTTTTGTGGTGGCTTCAACTGGAATCGAACCAGTGACACGAGGATTTTCAGTCCTCTGCTCTACCAACTGAGCTATGAAGCCATAACAAATTATTATATATAAAAAAGCGCTAAGCGCAATTTTAATTTTATAAAAAAAATGGCGACCCGGAACGGGCTCGAACCGTCGACCTCTAGCGTGACAGGCTAGCGTTCTAACCAACTGAACTACCGGGCCATTTAAATAATGGTGGTCGCTACAGGGCTCGAACCTGTGACCCCCTGCTTGTAAGGCAGATGCTCTCCCAGCTGAGCTAAGCGACCTTTTTTTGTCTTTCGACGAGATTTATTATACTAATTTTTTTATCACTTGTCAATACATTTTAAGATTTTTTTCATATTTTTTTGTATTATTTTTCCCATAATCTTTATAAAGTGCTATTTATCTATTATTCACTACGTTTTTTATTTATTAATTTATTGAACTCTGCTCCTAAAAACACTGTGTAAAAGCAAGAATAAGTCCACATCATTATTAACATTAATGTTGTTAAACTTCCATAAGTTAAAGAAAATCCTTTAAAAATATCTAAATATTTAGAAAATATAAATGATATCACATTAAGTGTTATAGCTCCAAATATAGCTCCATATATTTGGCTTTTAAATGTTACTTTGTATTTTGGCATAAATTTATATATTAATAAGAACACAATAAATGTTGCAATTATAAATCCTAATTCAGTTACAATCATAGATAATATATTATAATTTTCTAATTTTCCAAAATAATTTAACATAACAGTTCTTAAACTGTTACCAAAAACTAATGCTGTAAGTCCTGCAACTACTAAAATAATAAATATTATTGTTTCTAAAATAGATTTTATTCTTAAATAAATATATGATGCATTTTCTTTATCATCTGTATGATATACTGTTTGTAATCCTGTAGTAAGAGCAAATAGGCCTCTTCCTGCTGACCATATTGTGAAAATTACAGAAATTGAAATTGTTCCTATAGATTTTGAATAAACTTCTTGAACCACTCCTAAAACAAGTTCGTTCATGCTTGATGGTATTATTTTTGCTATTGCATCAAATAAAGTTTGTGGTTCTAATCCTGTATATTGTATTAGTGTTATTACTAATATAATAAATGGTATAAATGACAATATTGTATAGTAAGAACATTGTGCTGAAGATTCGCTTACATGATCTTTTTTCATATTACTAAATAGTTTATCTAATATTACTTTAATTTTTTTTATTGTCTTTTTCATTATAAACTCATCACCTTTATATATCTATAAATTTCTCCCCAATTGCTAACTTCTTTTAAATTTTCATTTTCTTCTAATTTTTTCATATCTTTTTCTCTGAAATATATCGTTTTTATTCCATTTGAAGACAATTTCTTGCATACATCATATGAATCATCTATCATTACATCAATTTTTTCTTTTTTAGCTACATCTAATTTATCTTCTTGTTTCCAATAATATTTATCAAATGAAAGCCCCTCTTTTTCAAATTTATTTATTGCTACATCTTTCATTTCTTCTATCATTCCGCCTCTTGCTGATATTATTATTAGTTCATTTTCCTCGTTTTTAAGCATATTAATTACATCTTTTGCCCCTGGTATCAAATGAGTTTGCTTTGATAGTTTTAAAAAATATTTATTTACAAAATTCATTCTTTCTTCATCTGTCCAATTATATTTTTTTCTTAAATAAAGTTCATTTTTGCTAACTATTCCATCTTTTTTTAATTCTATAAAATCATATAAATCGCCATAAGTGTTTAATACTCTTTGATAGTCTAATATCACTCCATCTATATCTATTCCTATTTTCATAGTCTTATTTCTCCTTTATTTTTTGTATCTTATATATTGTATTATTGTAATAATACTAATGATTATTACTTATATTATAAATTGTTTTTTATTTTTTCTAATGCAATTCTTCTTGCACTTATTTTATTTTTTTCTTCTTGTGATAATTCTGCTAAAGTTTTTCCATTTGGTAATTCAAATATCTCATCAAAACCAAATCCATTATCTCCGGGTAGGCTTTTCGGCAACAAAACCATCTATTGTACCTTTTTCGCAAATTGTAGTTTCTCCGTTTGATAATGCAATCGCAGTTGTAAAAGTTATTTTTCTTTTTTCCTTTGGAACACTTTTTAACTTCTCAATTATTGCTAAATTTCTTTCTCTATCTGTTCCGTCATGCCACCTTTTTGTTAACACACCTGGAAATCCATCTAAAAATTCTATTTCAATACCAGAATCATCTGCAATACACATTTTACCACCTATTTTCTTTGCTATGGTTTGTGCTTTTTTAATTGCATTTCCTTCAAATGTATTTTTGTCCTCTTCAACATCTATATCAATCCCTAATTCATTCATTGATATAATTTTATATTCATTTAAAATTTCTTGTGTTTCTCTTATTTTACCTTTATTTCCTGAAGCTATTATTATTTCTTTCATAAATTTACTCCTAATTTTTAATTTAATATGGTAAATATTAATTTTCACTTGGCAAAAACATATTATATTTTTTTCTATATCATTAACATTTAAAACCATAAATTATCTACCACTTTTTCTTTTAATACAACGCTTCTAATTTTCTTTTTGATTATAAATTATCTTTTATTTCTGGGAATAAATTATATAAGTTATAACCTAATAAGCTATCAAAATATTCCTTTAGTTTATATGTTTCTTTAACATGATACTGTGTGTTTGAATAAGCTCCTTTTCTAATTATAATGTCTATTAATCTTTTATCAACAGAAAATACTCTACCACCAGGTGGACACATTAAGTCACATAAATTTATTAATTTTTCTTCTATTGTATATTCATGTTTTTTTACAAATTCTGCTATAAAAGGTTTATCTTCTGGATTTGGTACTCCTCCTGCTGTACAAACAATGTCATTATTTAAATATGAATGTGTTATACATACATTGTAATATTCTTCATCATACCCTCTATCTTTTAAATAGTTATATCCACTTATCTCATGTCCATGAACTTCTCCATTGTATTTACCAATATCATGTAAATATCCTAGCGTTATTGTTTTATCTATATCTACATTGTATCCCTTTTCATTTAATGCTTGTGCTATTTTTCCTGCACTATTACCAACACATATACAATGTTCTATCCATTTATCATCTTTAGTTTTTCCTCTATAACTTTCTAATATATTTTTTGCTTCATTACTTGTTAACTTCATACTTTGTACTCCTTTTTTATAATTTTTAAAATATTTAAATATCTACTTTTATTTCCATTATATTTCTTTGTATTTTCATTTCACACTTTTCATAAAATTTAATTGCATTTTCATTAAAATTCCAACAATTTAATTCTACAAAATTACATTTCTTAATTTTAGCAATTTTCATAACTTCTTTAAATAGAACTTTTCCTATTCCATTTCCTCTATTCTTTCCGTCAACTACTAATTCATCTATCCATAAAACATTTCTATCTTTTAAATTGATATGTTTTTTTATTTCTTTTATTTTATATATTAAAACCCCAATTATTTTCTTATTTTCTTCAACAACTAAAATGCTTTCATTATTTTCAAATCTTTCTTTTAATTCACTTTTAATTTGTTTAATACTTTTTTCTTTAAAAATATCTTTTCTCGCATCAAAGTGTATTTCAGCAACTTGCAACATTAATGAAGCTATTTGGTTTATATCATTTATATTTGACTCTCTAATTTTCATATCTTTCACCTTATTATTTTATTACATTTATTTTATAGTTAATATAATCGGATAAAAACAACAATTTTTCTATAAATAACTTACTATAATTACATTCCTCCATCTACTTTTATTACTGTACCATTAATATATTCAGCATCTTTTGATGCTAAAAAACAAATTACTTTTGCTATTTCTTCTGGCTCTGCAAATCTCTTTTTATATATTTTTTCTGTTTCTTCTTTTATTAAATCCTCTGGCAACTCTTTATTCATTTCTGTATTTACCCAACCTGGTGCTACTGTATTTACATTAATATATGGTGCAAATTGTATTGCTAAATTATATGTTAAATTTATAATTGCTGCTTTTGAAGCATCATAATCTATACTTGATGGAAAAAATGTATTGATTCCATTGGTCGATGATACATTTATTATTTTTCCATTTTTGTTTTTCATCATATTTTCACTTGCATATTTAGATACTAGAAAAGTTCCTATTGTATTTACCTCTAATGTTCTTTTCCAATCTTCTACTGTTCTATCTTCAAACTCTTTATCTATTGCTATTCCTGCATTATTTACAAGTACATCTATTTTTCCAAATTTATCTATGATCTCTTGTATCATATTTTTAACTTGTTCTTCATTTGATACATCTGCTTTAATTACCAATGTTTCTATTTTATATTCTTGTTTTAAGTAGCTTGATAATTTTTCTGCATTTTCTCTATCTGTTAAATAATTTATTACTACTTTGTACCCTCCTATTTTTGCAAACTCTATTGCTGTAGCTTTTCCAATACCTTTACTACTTCCAGTTATTAATACAACTTTTTCCATTTTTTATCCCCCATTCTAATTTTTCTTTAGTTGTAGCACTGCTACAAACTCCACATGATATGAATGTCTATTATGAATAATTGTATTTTATGTGTATGTTTGTAATTGACTACTTCATAATAAACATATAACTATTAAGAATTTTTATTATGTATATATTAATCTTCTTAAAAAGCAATTAGCATAAATTTATATTATATATTTATTATTTTATAAAAAATTTCTTTTATATTTTCGCCTGTTACTTGATAAGCGTTAATGCCAAGTTGTTTTGCTCCATTTACATTCTTTTGATTATCATCAAAAAATATTATATTATCTGCTTCACAATCAAGTGCATCAATCACTTGTAAATAAATATCGTTAGATGGTTTTATACATTTAATTTCATATGATAAAAATAAGTAATCAAAATTTATTTTTTTAATTTGCTCTTCATATCTTTTGTAATCCATTAGCCTAAGATTAGATAATAGTCCAACTTTATATCCTTTATTTTTTAATTCATTTATAATTTCCATAGTTTCATCATATAAAGAATTATCTAAACTATTATATATTTCATAAAATTGATTAATTGATAAATCACTTTTACAAAACTTTAATAATGCTTCAACATGCTCGTCATCTGTAGCAAGTCCCATATGAGCTTTTAATACTAAATCATCACCCCACCAATATTGTAAAAATTCATCATATGAAATTTTACAATTTAATTTATTATACAAACCATAATCATCTAAAGATTTTGCTAAAACATTTCCAAGATCAAATAAAAATATTCTATCCATAATTATACCTCAATATTGCTTTCTATATATTTATAAATATCATTATATGTTTCATATCTATCTAATGAAGTATCAAAATAACAAATATTATTTGAAATACATTCATTATAAAGATTTATACTATTATTAATTGTTTCTTTTGAAATAGATAAAAGATCTTCCTCACTGTATCCATAAGTCCAATCAAGATTAATATCATGTTCTAATATTTTATTTTTCAATTCTTCAGCAGAAATTTCTTTACATCCAATACCAATTATTAAAGAATTTTTAAATATTTCTTTAGCATTTTTAATTAAAATATCAGCTGAATCAATAACATAATAAATATTTCTTTTTAAATGTATATTGTTTTCATTAATTATAAAGTTTATAAATTTACAAAAATCTTTATTCTCAATTGTATTTTCTACTGTATATCCAAGTTCAGGATATATATTAATGAAAGCATTTCTAATGCTATCACCACTCATATAATTAAAATTATATTTTGCACACAATATAGATGCTAATGTAGATTTCCCAACTCTAGATGATCCAATTATTATTATATTTTTCATATTTTTCCTTCTTCCAAAACATGCTTTCATAATTTATATTTATTATTAACTCTACAACACATGCAATCTTATATAGTATGTGGAAACATATTTTCCACATACAACCTCCACAATATTTTTTTCAAAAATCAATAAAAGCTTCAATTTTTTATCGTTTTTTCACCATTTTTTGAACCCTACTGAATAGTCGATTTTCTCTTTATTTATAAGAGCTTATTGCCTATTTAACACGCATATACACTCCACATGTGCCGTAAATGGAAACATATCTACTGGTTGTATTGACTTTATTTCATACATTTCTTCAAACTTTGCTAAATCTCTAACTAAAGTAGCAGGATTACAACTAATATATACAAATCTATTAGGCATTATTTTTAAAATATTTTCAACAGACCTGTTGTCCAACCCCTTTCTAGGTGGATCAACCATAACAACATTAGGTATTATATTTTTATTATTTATCAAATCATCTAAAATTAATTTTGTATCCCCTGCTATGAATTCTGTATTTTTTATATTATTAATTTTAGCATTTTCTTTAGCATCTTTTATTGCTTGTTCTACTATTTCTACTCCATATACTTTCTTTGCATATTTTGCCATAAATAATGAAATTGTACCAATGCCACAATACAAATCGAAAACTACGTCTTCTTTATTTATATTTGCAGCCTCTACTCCTATGCTGTATAACTTTTCTGCTTGTACAGGATTAACTTGATAAAAAGAATGTGGTGATATTTTAAATGTATATTCTCCTAATTTATCTTCTATATATCCATCACCATATATTTTTTCATTTTTCTCACCCATTATAACATTTGTGTTTTTTGTATTAATATTTTTTACTATAGTTTTTACATTTGGAAATTTCTTAATAATTTGCATTGTCAGTTCTTTTTCTTTTGGTATTTCTTTTCCATTTATAACTATAATGCACATTATTTCATTAGTTTTTATTCCTATTTTTGTTACAATATGCCTTATTAATCCTTTTCTGCTTGTTTCATCATATACACTTATATCATTTTCTTTTATAAATTCTAAAATAAATTTAGATAATTTTTGTATCTCTTTATTTTGGATAAAACATTCTTCTATTGGAATTATTTCATGTGTTCTATTTGCAAATACTCCCATTACAACATTGTTTTCTTTATCTTTTCCAATAGGAAATTGTGCTTTATTTCTATAATAATATGGATTTTCCATTCCTATTGTTTCTTTAACTTTTATCTTGTTTTTTAGAGTTTTATTAACTAAACTTTGTACTAAATTTTGTTTTATTTTCAAAGTTTCATCATATTTTACATGTCTTAGATTACATCCTCCACATCTTTTATAAGTACTGCAGTCAGACTCTAATCTATTTTTTGATGGTTCAATTATTTCTATTATTTTTCCAAAAGCATAAGATGTTAAAACTTTTATGATTTTTATTTTTATTTTTTCCCCTTTTATTGCATTAGGAATAAATATTGTAAAATCATCTATTTTAGCAATTCCTTCACCTTTATAACCAGTATCTATTATTTCTACTATATATTCTTTATTTTTTTCAATCATAACATTTAAACTAACAGTAAAATAAACTGTTCCTCCTTTATGTTTTATATTATAACATATTTATTTGTATAGGTGGTATACAAATAAAAAAATCAGTATAATTTTATAAAAAACTATACTGACTTTAAATGAAACTTATTTCTTTTTGAACATACAAAACAAACAATAAAGTATCTTCGCTAATATTAGCATCAGTGTAGCTACTGCCAAAATAAATATTACAGTTCCAAATTTGAACAATTCATTCTTTAGAATTGGATTTGTGTTATCTCTGTAATATACAATAGTAGCAGCTACACTTCCTAATATTGACATTAAGAAGACTCCTAAAAAAAGCATTTTTCTTTTTACTTTGTTTTCATTTTTCCGTTTCATTTTTTTCCTCCTTTTGTTTTACTTGAAAACTTTTATTAATTATTTTAATTAATATAGAGAAACTTATAACAAATGGTTTTTACCATTAGATTAACATTATACTACTTTTTTACTATTTTTCAAGATTTTTTTGCAATTTCATTTAATATCTCTTCCAATATTTTTTCTCTATTCTTTGAAGTATCAATATATTTTATTCCATATTTAGGACATTCTTCTTTTAGCATTTTATTACATTCATACCAATCTTTAGCATGTTCTAATATATATTCTTTTGGTAATCCATAGGTCCAACTTTCTTCTGTATCATAAGTAATACACTGGTTTACCATATCTTCTGGTGTCAAATCTCCTAATCCTAAACACACAACTATTGTGTTATCAAAATCTATCATTTCTTTAACTATTTTTGGATGTAATTGTCCACTTTCTAAAACATATCCATATTTTCTTTTATCTTTACTTATTAATGAATTATATAATCCTAATAAAGTTTTCTGGAAATATTCCCCATGTTCAAATTCTTTTTGTAAATCTATGTTTTTTCTATAATATTCTTCTTGATTTTTTGCTCTAATCATTGCCCATTTTAATGAATCACTATGTATTAGGTTATAACTGTTGTATTTGTCTTTTATCATTTTGCTTAAGGTAGTTTTTCCCGCTCTTCCTATTCCCATAATCAATATATTTTTCATCTACTTTTTCTTCCTTTCCATTTATAATTAATTTATATAATTTTATACTTACTAATATTTCAATAATTGATAAAATAAATAATATAGTTATTACTGTAATCATAGGATTATTTAACAATATCATTGTAAAACTAAAACTCATTATTGCTCTTACTACTTTTCTTGATAATTCCATCGTCGTTAATAATGATTGTTGTCCTTCTTTTCCTACATTTCTTAATGCTAAATCTTGCATATATACTTTAAATGGATCTCTAACAAATAATATAATTATATATCCAAAACTCATTATGACAAATTTTAAAATTATATATTTTTTTATAAAAGAACCTGCTATCATAAGTATAATAGAAGTACTTAGGAATATTGGTAAAATTACTCCTACTTTTTCTTCATATTTATTATGTATTTTATTAAAAGCCACATTAGAAATAACTCTTATTATACGTGAAATGCATAACATTCCTCCAATTATCAAGGCCGTTTTTTCCACGTTAAAATTTAATAGTAATTCTTGCTGTATAAATAATTTTCCATTTGATTGTCCAGAATTTACAATAGGATAAAATAATCCATAAGAAATAATTAATATTATAATTATTTTATTATATTTAGTTTTGCTTTGTTTTTCTCTCTTTTTTTCTTCTATTTTATTATAATTAGAAAAATCAATTATATAAAATGATAATATAAAACATATTATGCAAAATGAAATGCAGCCAAGCATTGGTAAATAATTATTTAAGTTAAACATTAGGCTAGCCACAAACGAGATAATCATTGTAACTACAGCATATATAGTATTAGATTTTGTTTTTATTTCTATATATTCATTATTTCTCTGTTGCAGTTCAAGGTTATTTTTTAATATTGCATTTGCCATATTTTGAAATGTAATTGCAATTTCGTAAACTATTCTACCTATAGCTATTATTGTATATTTTGTTCCAAATGTTAATAATATACTTGATATTAACATTAATAATGAACCTAATCTTACCGAATTTGTATTTCCTATTTTTTTGATAATTTTCAATAATGGTATTTGTAATGCTATACATGTCATTAATGATACTGTTGTTAAAGAAACTATTTGAGATGCATTAAATTGTTTTACAACTGTTAAAAATAATGTATCTATTGCAACCCAAAATAATAAATCTCCTGATAATCCAGAGTACCATGGAAATACTTTATTGAATTTTTTTATTTGTTCTTGTTTCATTTTTTCTCCTATTTATATATTTTTTATTGTATTTCTTAATTTTTTTATGCTATATTGTTTATGAATTCTGCTACTTCATCTAAATTTTCAAAAGTTTTCACATTATGTTCTTTTAATAAAAACTTCACTTCTTCTAATGAATTAATTAATTTTTCATCAAAACCTTCTTTTATATAGCAAAATAATAATCTCTCTGGAGATTTATTAGCTAAATCAACTAGATTAGCTATTGCAAGTACACCTTTCATTTCACTTGTAATCACATATAATATATATTTACACTTTTGTTTTTCTTTTCTCATTTTCATTTCTATTTCATGATTCCAATTAGTTGTTTTTGGATTTATATATGATACTTTTTTGTTGAATTTTTTTATTAATTCTTCTCTCCATGTTGAATTATTACATGTTCCTGCCAAATATACATCATATTTTTTATTACAATCTTCAGATAACTTTTTTTCTTCAAAATCTTGATCTGTCAACATCTGATTCCACTCCATTTGTATTCTCCTTATATTATTTGTATAAGTATATCATATAAATAATATAAATGAAAAGATATTAAATATTTATTTTATATTTTAGGCACTCTTTTAATGTTTGTATTTTAATCTTTTTAAGCAAAAAGTATCTCATATACTTATTTATCCAGTAAACCATGAAAAAGAATATAATTTAGAAAATGGTATAGAGAAAACAATGTGTTAACTTATGAAAAATTTTAACATCAAAAAACAACTCTAAGTTAGAGTTGCTTTTTGTATTAATGCTATATTAGTTCGAACAGATTTATTATTGGTGCCGGTGGTGGGACTCGAACCCACACGCCATCACTGACAACAGATTTTGAGTCTGCCCCGTCTACCAATTTCAGCACACCGGCATTTACTGATACATATTATCATATATTAAAACTTTTGTCCAGTAATAAATTTATTTTATAAAAAAATTAAATTCCGAATTCAAATCACAAATAATTTGCAATTTAAACCCGGAACCAATGGCAAAAATTTTATATTCTTATTCTTTGTCCTGGATATATTAAGTTTGGATTTGATATTTTATTTGTTCTTGCTAAATATGATACTGATACTCCATATACTTTGGCTATTTGTGATAAAGTGTCTCCTTTCCTTACAATGTACGTGTATCTTGTGTTTTGTACTGTTTCATTTAATGTTGTACTATTGCTTTCTGTTATTCTTATTTTTTGCCCAGGATATATCAAATTTGGATTTTGTATTCCATTTATTTCAACTAAATGTGCTATTGTTACTCCATATGCCTTTGCTATTTGTGATAATGTGTCTCCTCTTCTTACAGTGTATGTGATACTTCCTGTGCCTCTTGTTTCGCTTCCGTTTGTTGTAGAGTTTGTTAGTATTCTAAATACTTGCCCTGGATATATTAAATTTGGATTTGATATATTATTAATGCTTGCTATTTCTTGTACTGTTGTTCCATATCTTTGTGCTATCTGTGATAATGTATCTCCCCTTTGTACTGTATAATATATTGTTTGTGTATTTATTGTATTATTTAGATTTTCTGTTTGTGGTATTTGAGATATTTCACCTAAGAATATTTCTTTTGTATAAATATCTCTGTCTACATTTCCACTTATTCCTTCTACTCTTCCTCTATCCGTGTATTGTACTCCTTGCCAGGTTTCCCAATTAGTTTCTATGTTTCTTAGTTGATTATAATCCCCATAATATGCAATCCACAGTGGATAGTTTTGAGCTAATTCTCTACTAAATACTTCTCTACTATTGCTTAAATCGCTATATATAATAACTTCTTTATTTGTTAGCCTTTTTACACTTTCTAAAAATATTTGTGCTATATTATTTATTTCTCCAACGCTAACTCCTCCAAATACTTCGTAATCCATTGCTAATTTGCAATCTGGTGTTTTTCCTGATATTACAGATGCAAAAAATCTAGCTTGTTGTTCTGCCTCTGTAGCATTTGTTGCTGTTAAGAAATGATAAAATCCTACTCTTAATCCATTTGCTTTTGCATTTTCATAATTTATATCAAAATAAGGATCTTTTATATTACTTCCCTGACTTGATTTTATATAAACTATTTCTATTCCGCTTGATTTTACTCTGCTATAATCTATGTATCCTTGCCAATCACTTACGTCTATTCCTTGATATTGTTCTTCTGAACTTGGAGTTAAGGCATATGCCATATTAACATTTACAAAAAACATCATGGTTATTATTAAAAAAATTTCTAATATCTTTTTATATTTATTATACATAAAAAGCCTCCATTCATATATCTAATCACTTTATTATATGAATTAAAGGCTTCTTATGTTATTGAATTATTTTAATTTTGTTTTAATCTCTTTATTTTTATCTTTGCTCTCTTCATTTTCTTTTAAGTCATATTCAAATAAACTTATTGTTTTTATATTTATATTTGAAAAATCATCTTTTTCATTTTCAAATTCTAATATTTTAAAGGTTGATTTTTCTTTTAATTCTAACTCTAATTTTGAAACATCAATTAATATTTTTGTTGATAAATCTTGTCCTATTGGTAATGTTTTATTTTGATTATCATAGAAAATTATATTTGTATAACTTACTGCATTTGTGCCTTCTTTTAAATTTATCTTATAAAAATTAATTTTATTCTTGTCTGTTTTTAGTACTTCTTTCATTTCATTTTCAGGATTTATATTAAACACATTTATTTTTGAATCATCTAGTTCTTCTGCAGGTATTGCCTTATATACTGGAAGTTCTTGTGGAACAACTACTTTTTCTATAGCCTTTTGTATGTCTTCAACCATATTTTCTAATGTTAATTTATATGTAAGATGATTTGTTTTTTTGTTTATTTCCAATATATTAAATTTGTCTTTTGGCAATTCTCTGTGTTTCTTATTTTTTATTTTTAATACTTTTGTACTATCTTGTGAAATTCCACCAAATATATCAAATTCATCAGTTTCTGATAATAATTTTTGCTCTGCTGCTTGTTTTTTCATTTCTTTTAAGCTAGATTCTATATCTTTAATCTCAAATTTATTGCATTTTACTTTATTTAATATATCTATAACATCTGTTGTTGTAAGGTATATTCCATTTGTTTCTTCTTTTGATAATGCTTTTCTTTGCATTTTGTCCATAGTTTTTCCAAGTTTTTCTAGGTCTTCTTCATAGTCAAATACTTTTGTTATCTTTTTAACTATATTTATTTCTTCTGATTCGCCTTCTGGAAGTGTTGCTACTTCATCTTTATTGCTATATTTCCAAAATTCAAATATACTCTTTTTATGGCTATCTATCTCATCTATAAATGCTGTTGCATTTTCTATTTTTTTCTTCATATTTTTATTTTTTAGTTTTAGAGAATTTATATCCATAACTAAGTTTTTTAACGTATTTTCTTGTGTTTCTAGTTCTTTGTATAAATCAACTATTTCTTCTATATTATAATTTTCTTTTTTTCTTCTTCTTCTCTTTCTTGTAGGCATTTCTTCATCAGGTTGTTCTTCTATCTTTATTGTTTCTTCTTTTTTATTTTTTATTTTATTCTTTTTTCCTTTAGCACTATATTTAAAGTAATATTTGAATTTTCCTAAAAATGTTTTCTTACACTCTAAAAATGTTGATATTTGTTTCTCTTTTGCTAGATATTCAATTTCTTGTGTTGATATTTCAATTTTTAAGTTTTCTAATTTTTCTTTGTCTTCTTCTATTAGTTTATTTACATCATCTAACTTGTCTTCTCCTAAATGATATTCACCGTTAATCCATGTTGATATATCTGAATATTCTATTTTTCTATCTTCGACAAAAAATTCTATTTCTCCTTGTCTATTTATGTTTGTTTTAAATTCGAAGTAATGTGGTAATTCTGTTTGTAAAATAAACATAGCTTTTAATAATTTATAAAATTGACTTGCTTGTAATAAACTACCTAATTTTACTTTATATGGGCTTTTTATTTTATCATAAACTTCTGTTTCTCCAACAATATTTATACTTAGTTTGTTTGTTTTATCATATACATCATATATTAATGGCCAATCTTTTGTAAATAGCCATATATAATTTTCTAAATCCTCATATTGTGATTTTTTTAAGAATGTACTACTATATTCAATATTTCTAACTGGTACAAATACTTTTCCTGTTCTTCCTTTTTCTAATTGTTTTTTTAGTAAATAGAAAAAGGTTGAATAATCTGAATCTTCTGTAGGAACAAGCATAAAATATTGGTCAGTTGTTTCTGAATAATATATTTGCCATAAGTAATTTCCTTCAAACTTTACCTTAAATGGTACTTTTTTATTCAAATTTTCTTGTTCTTTTTCGATTTTTTCTATATCTTCTATTTTTACTTTTCTTAACATATTTAAAAAAGTTGTATGTTTTATAAAATTATCTTCATTTTTGTTATCCAAATAATCTATAAGAGGACTGGCTTGTTTGTATTTATCTTGTATATCATCTAGTCTGTTTGTTGGTGATAATAGAATTTGAATGTTTTTAATTGAAACATATCTATATTGCTTGTATTGTTTTTCATCATAAAATTTAGGTATTCTATATTTTATTGGTTTGAAATTTTTTATTGTACTTGGTATGTTTTCTAAATCCAATCCTAAATATTCTATTTTTTCTTTCATATTATCAATCTTACTACTCACGTTAGAATATCTCCTTTCTAGTACTTCTCTTTCTATTTTATAATATTATAAAAACTTTCAAATTTATATCCTTGTTCTTTTAAATATGCAATTATATTTGGTAATGCATCTGCTGTTGTTTTTTTTGCTTGAGCATCATGCATTAAAATAATTAAACTATTTTTTCCTTTTGAAGTTTCTCGTAACCTTTGTAATTCAAACTCTATTGATAAATTATTTGTTTCTGCATCACCTGTTAAAGAATTCCAATCAACATGCATAACTTCATTTTGTTTTAATAATTCATTAGCTTCATTTTTTATAGTTGCATATTTTCCACCTGCTAGTCCACCTGGGAATCTAAATAGATGTGAATTATATTCTGGAACTTGTATTGCCTCTTTTACTGCATCATTACACTGATTAAATTCATCTAATACTGTTTGAGGTGAAGCATAAATTTTAGAATAAACATGTGAATAACCATGGTTTGCTATATAGTGTCCTTCATCATAAATTCTTTTTACTACATTTGGTAATGCTTTTACATTTGAGCCTAATACAAAAAATGTTGCTTTAACTTTTTCTTGTTTTAATGTATCTAATATCTGATTTGTAACTTCTGATGGTCCATCATCAAATGTTAAAAACGCTCTTTTAGTGTCAGACTTGTATATATTATTAACATTGTTTTTTCCTTCTTCTGTTAATTTAGGAATTTTAGCTTGTTTTGCTTTTTCCTCTTCTTCTTTTTTCTTTTGCTGTTCTTTTTCATCTTGATATTTTAATGATTGTAATTGAGTTTCATATTGTTTATATATTTTATAGCCTTTCATAATTGTAATAGTATGTTTAATTGTAATAATTAAACATATTAATATAAGAATACATAATACAAGAATTGCTATCTTTTTTTTATTTAATTTTTGGTCTGTTTTTATTCTATAAATATCTAAATCTTCATACTCATTTATCATTTCTTACATCCTCTATTACAATCATTTCTTTTTATATTTTTTCATTTCTATGCTTTTTTCATAGCATCTTTTAAGTATTCTACTTCTTCTTCAACATTTAATCTCATAAAAATTGGTTCACCTTTTTGTATTACTTTTATATCTTTTAATTGATCATTTTCTTTTATTTTTTCCCATGTTTTTAATTCTTCTTTTTCTATTCCTATTTGTCTAAAAATATTTTCTGCTGTGTCATTCATAAATGGTTTTATTAATATTGCAATTTTTCTTAAATTTTCAATTAAATGATAAATACATGCTTCTAGTTTTTCTTTATCACTTTCTTCTTTAGCTAGAGCCCATGGCATTGTTTCATCAATATACTTATTAGTTCTTGAAACTAAATTCCATATTTCTTGAATACTGTTTGCTATTTCGTATTCATTTAATTTTTCTTCAAATTTGTTTATTTGCTCTAAAGTATATTCTTCAAATTCTTTATCTACTTCATTTGGTGTTCCATTATAACTTGGTACTTTTCCTTCGAAATATTTGTTTACCATAGATACTGTTCTATTTAATAAATTGCTTAAATCGTTACATAGGTCAAAATTATATCTTTCTACAAACTCCTCTGGAGTAAATATTCCATCTTGTGATACTGGAACTTGTCTTAATAAGAAATATCTTGTTGCATCTAATCCATATCTATCTATTAATGTTTCAGGATAAATTACATTTCCTTTTGATTTTGACATTTTTCCATCTTTCATTGTTATCCAATTGTGTACTAAAATCGTTTTTGGAAGTGGTAAATCTAATGCCATTAAGAATATAGGCCAATAAATCAAGTGAAATCTTGCTATATCTTTTCCAACTACTTGTAGATCAGCAGGCCAATATTTTTTGAATTTTGTTTCATCTTCTGACATGTATCCTAATGCTGTTATATAGTTTGTTAAGGCATCTACCCACACATAAATAACATGTTTTGGATCTTTTAAAACTTTAATTCCCCAATCAAATGATGTTCTTGTCACACATAAATCTTCTAGTCCCGGTTTTATAAAGTTATTTATCATTTCATTTTTTCTGTATGCTGGTTTTATAAAATCTGGATGTTCATCATAATATTTTAAAAGTCTGTCAGTATATTTCTTCATATTAAAGAAATATGCTTCTTCTTTCATTAGTTTTACATCTCTTCCGCAATCTGGACATTTTCCATCAACTAATTGTGTTTCTGTAAAAAATGTTTCACAAGGTACACAATACCATCCTTCATATTCTCCCTTATAGATGTCTCCTTGTTCCATAAATCTATCAAATATTTTTTGAACTATTTTTTCGTGTCTTTCTTCTGTTGTTTGTATATAGTCATCATATTCTATTCCCATTTTTGCCCACAATTCTTTTGCCATTTTTGCCATTTCATCTACATATTCTTTTGGCGTTTTGTTAGCTTCTTTTGCTTTTTCTTCTATTTTTTGTCCATGTTCATCTGTCCCTGTAAGCATGTATGTGTCTTCACCTTTTAATTTGTGGTATCTTTTTATACTATCTGATACTACTTCTGTATATGCTGTTCCAATGTGAAATCTTCCACTTGGATAATATATTGGTGTTGTTACGTAAAATTTTTTGTTCACTTTATACATCTCCTTATTGCGCTTTGTTTTTATCTTTTCCATTTTATAGAAATATATTATCATAAATGTATAAAAATTTCAATTAATATTTGTACTATATTTAATAAAAAAATATATATTTAAAAGTTTTGTTCTTGTTGTATTTAAATTGAACTTGCTTTTAAATATATATCTTTTATTTTTAATCTTCTTTTATTGTATTTATTTTTAATAATTTAAATATCTCTACAATTATAATTGGGGCAAATATTAATATTATTAATTCTATAATATTAGCTTTTGGTAATATTGGTATACTAAATATTGTTCTTAGCATTGGTATTGCTAGTATTACAATCATTAAAGCTGCTGAAGCTAATATTGCCCATATTAATTTACTATTGTTAAATACTTTTGTTTTAAATATTGATTTTTTGTTATCTCTAACATTAAACACATGAACTAACTCAGATAAAGCAAGTGTTACAAATGCCATTGTTTGACCTACTTCTATTTTTGATTCATCTAATGTTAATCCATTTATAGGTTCAGTTGTTGTTCCTAATCCTATCATAAATGCTATAAGAGTTAGTAATCCTATCATTGCACCTTGGTATATTACTCTCCATGACATTCCTTTTGTAAATATTCCTTTTCCTGGTTTTTCTGGTTTTCTTTGCATTATATCACTATTTGCTGGATCAAATGCTAAAGCTAGTGCTGGAAGTGAATCTGTTACTAGGTTAATCCACAAAATGTGTACTGGTAATAATATTTCTAACTTAGTAATATTAGTTATTCCAAACCATTTCGCAAATAAAGGTGTAAATAATGTTGCTAAAAATAATACTACAATTTCGCCTACATTACTTGATAGTAAAAATTGAATTACTTTTAGTATGTTGTCATATATTCTTCTACCTTCTTCTACTGCTGAAACTATTGTTGCAAAATTATCATCTGTTAAAATTACATCTGCGGCTTCTTTTGCTACATCTGTTCCAACTATTCCCATAGCACAACCTATATTAGCAGTTTTTAATGCTGGACTGTCGTTTACTCCATCTCCTGTCATTGCAACAATTTCCCCGTTTTTTTGCCAAGCTTTTACTATTCTAACTTTGTGTTCTGGAGATACCCTTGCATATACTGAATACTTTCTTACATTTTTTGCTAGTTCTTCATCTGTCATTTTTTCAAGATCTAAACCAGTAATTGCTTCTTCTTCTTTTTCTAATATTCCTAATTTCTTTGCAATAGCTGTTGCTGTTATTTTATGATCTCCTGTTATCATTACTGTTTTTATTCCCGCAGTTTTACATTTCTCAACCGCTTTTTTGGCCTCTTCTCTTGGCGGATCTATCATTCCAACCATGCCTATAAATGTCAAATTATTTTCTATTTCTTTCATTTCTTCTTTAGATGGTTTATGGTCAATTTCTTTATATGCACATGATAAAACTCTTAATGCTTCTTTAGCCATATTTTCGTTATGTTGTCTTATTGTTTTGGCATACTCTTCTATATCTTCTTTTACTTCTCCATTTTCTAAATATGAATTACATTTTTTTAATAATTCATCTACACCACCTTTTGTATATACTATATATTTTCCATTTATTTCATTTACTGTTGTCATTAGTTTTCTATCTGAATCAAATGGAATTTCTTCTACACGTGGCATTCTATCATATATTGATGGATCAAAGTCTAATTTAAAAGCCATATCAACTAAAGCTGTTTCTGTTGGATCTCCTGTTAGTTCTCCTTCATTTCCTATCTTAGTGTCATTACAAAGCATGTTAGAATATACTAATTTATTAATATCTTCATTAATATCTTTTATATCTGATAAATTAAATGTATTTTTATTTATAAATATTTTTTCTACTGTCATTTTGTTTTGTGTTAAAGTTCCAGTTTTATCTGAACAGATAACTGTTGCACTACCTAATGTTTCTACTGCTGGCAATCTTTTTACAATTGCATTTTTCTTTACCATTTTTTGTACACCAATTGCTAAGACAATAGTAGACACTGCAACTAGCCCTTCTGGTATTGCAGCAACAGCTAAAGAAACAGCTGTCATAAACATATGAATTGGTTCTTTGCCTTGTATTAAACCTACAATAAAAATAAATACACATATTAATAATGCTGCAATTCCTAATGTTTTTCCTAATTTATTTAATTTTTCTTGAAGTGGCGTAACTTGCTCTTCTGTTGAATCTAACATTCCTGCAATTTTTCCAACTTCTGTTGTCATTCCCGTTTCTACAACAATTCCTTTTCCTCTACCATAAGTAATTAAACTAGAAGAAAATAACATATTTATTCTGTCTCCTATTCCTGTTTCTTCATCTTCAATTACTTTTGTATTTTTTTCTACTGGTACAGATTCTCCTGTTAAAGATGATTCTTGTGATTTTAAATTAATAGCTTCTATTATTCTTAAATCAGCTGGAATGTAGTCTCCTGTATCTAAAAGCACAATATCTCCAGGAACTAATTCTTTAGCTGGTATTACTTGAACATTACCATTTCTTATTACTTTTGATGCATGATCTGTTAATTTTTGTAATGCTTCTAAAGATTTTTCAGCTTTTGCTTCTTGAGTTACTCCAATAATTGCATTTACTATAACAACTATTAATATAATTATAGTGTCTGTAATTCCATTTCCTTCTGCAATTCCTACAGCTCCTGATACTATTGCTGCAATAATTAAAACTATTATTGAAAAATCTTTAAATTGCTCTAAGAATTTTTGAATTAATGATTTCTTCTTTTTAGTTTTCAACTCATTTAGTCCATATTTTTCTTGTCTAGTTTTTACTTCTTCATCATTCAATCCTTTTTCAAGATTCGTTTTTAATTCTTTTTCTACATCTTCTACATTTTTATTAAACCATTTTGTATTTTCCAATTAATCACAACTCCTTTTTATTATTTTTAACAAATATATTTAATTTATATAATATTTTAAGAAATTTCTATACAATGTATTTATATTATAAAAGTTTATATAACTTTACTATAATATAAAAAGACTCTTAAAAAGAAACTACTTTTGTAATTCTTTTTAAAAGTCTCGCTAACTATTTTTTATAGTTTACTAACCAGATATTTTAATATCGCGACTGTTGATTAGTAATTTTTAGCTACTCCCCTTTAATACAAGCATTATTTAAATATATTTTATTAATTGGTGACCCGTACGGGAATCGAACCCATGATTCCACCTTGAGAGGGTGGCGTCTTAGCCGCTTGACCAACGGGCCATAAATATAAAAAGTACCTTCTTAGTACTTTTTATTTATATCATTTTTTTATATTTTAGTCAACTATAACTGAAACTTTATTTAGTATTTCTTGTAATCTTTTATTTTGTTTTGTTAAATATAAATATCCTATTAGAGCTTCAAATGCTGTTGCATACATATATTCTTGTACATTACAGTTTTTAGGTAAATGATGATTTTCTGCATTTCTTCCTCTTCTTACAATTTCTTTTTCTTCTTCTTTTAAATCATCATATATATTTTGTAATATCTCAGCTTGTGCTTGTGCTTTTACGTATTTTATACATTCTATATGTAATTTATGAGGTTTTAACTTTGTTTTATTTATAAGGTTCGTTCTAATATATAATTCGTATACGCAATCTCCTATGTATGCCCATGTTAATGGTGACATTAGATTAATTTCAGTTTCATCTCTATCTATTTTTATAAATTCTTCCAATGTTGTAACTTTCCTTTCTATATTAATTATTATAACTGTGCTTTTTCTATTGTTATTTTTCCTAGTTTTCCATTTTTAAACTCATCTAATATAATTCTTGCTGTTTTTTCTTCATCTATATTTCCTCCAGAAATAATACATCCTCTTTTTTTGCCAATTTCTAACATTACTTCATATATATTTTCATTTTCTGGTCTATCTTGATTTAATACTTGTTCTATATAATCTTTTTCTATTTTATATCTTTGGCACAATTTTTCTATATCATTTTCTATTAAAAATTTAACTAAATAATAAGCAATTTCCGTTCTTTGCAAAATATCCTCTTTTATTGTTCCTGTAAAAGCTAAATGCAGTGCAATTTCTTCATCTTGAAATTTTGGCCACAAAACTCCTGGTGTATCTAGCAATTCTACTTTTTCATTAATTCTAATCCATTGTTTTTGTTTTGTTACACCTGGTTTGTTTCCTACTCCTGCTGTTGTTCTTTTTGATATTCTATTTATATAAGAAGATTTTCCTACATTTGGTATTCCTAATATCATTGCTCTTATTTTTCTTCCTATTCTTCCTTTTTCATTTTGTATTTTTATGTTATCTTCCATTATTTTTTCTATTTGTCTAATACTTTCATCTATGCCTTTACCTGAATTAGAATCTGTTAATACTGCAATAATTCCTTTTTTATTAAAATATTCTACCCATAACTTGTTTTGTCTCTCATCTGCTAAGTCACATTTGTTTAAAATTAGCATCTTTTTCTTTCCTGCTGTTATTTGTGCTATGTCTGGGTTTTGACTTGAAATTGGTATTCTTGCATCTAGTAATTCTATTACTATGTCTACTAATTTTAAGTCTTGCATAATTTGTTTTCTAGTCTTAGCCATATGGCCTGGATACCAGTTAATATTTGTTTTGTTATCTACATCTTGCCCCTCATTCTTTTTCATATTTTTTTCTTGTCTCATTTTTCTTTTTTGATACATATCCATAGTTATCACTTCCTTTTACATAAACTTTAATTTTTTGTTATAATTTTTTTAACCAAATCTGTATAATAAATAATTTTCTTTCCTAACTTTTTAGCATATTCTATTTCTAGATTTGTACTATCTCCAATATAATTATCTACATTTACAACTAATATAGCATCAGAAAATTCTATTCTTTTAAAATGTGCTTCCTTCAATTTTATTAATTGTTCTTCAGTTCTTTTAATATCATCTAATACCGGGTAAACTGGCGTAAGAATGCAATATCCTTCTAATGCCATTTTTTCTGCAACTGTCATCATTTCTTTTTTAAATCTCAAGCTTCCACATAGTGTAATTACTTTCACTTTAATTCCTCCATCTGTTCTAATATTTATCAATTTCTGTTCCATTTTTTAAATATACTTTTATCTGTCTTATAATATGTGGTATATTATAGTTTCCTGCAAATTTAGAATTATCTAGTAGTTCATCATTTATAGCTACCCATTCTAATTTATTTTTTTCTTCTACCAAATTTACTTCATGTTTTAAAATTCCATAATAAACTTGCAAATTATTTTCATATTTAAAATAATTTAAGTCCATAAAATGGTCTAGTTTTACATCTTTGTTAGATATTCCTGTTTCTTCAAATAGCTCTCTGTATGCTGCCTCCTCATTTGTTTCATTTTCTTCTACTTTACCACCCACAAAATTATATAGCCCTCTATATGGTTCCTTTGCTCTAATGCAAAAAAGAGTTTTACTTAAATCTTCATTAAATATAACTATTAAATTTAATTTTCGCATATTTTATTTCTCCCTTGTAAATCATTATTAGATATTCTTAATAATTTCATCTTTCTTCATTTTATCAATTATTTTTGCATAAACTCTATCTCGTATCCATGGTTCAGATGATGACTCCAATATTTTATTAATCGGTATCCACTTTACACCACTGTTTTCATCTTCTTTTATATGTATTTCTTCTTTTTCATCAGCCTCTAATAAATATGTAATATTAAGATGAACATGTGAACCTACATATTTTCCTCTTTTTTCATGACCATTTACATTAATTAATTCTAGTGAATAAATATCTTTAGAAATCGGTTTAACATTTTTTATTCCTGTTTCTTCTTTTGCCTCTTTCATAGCAACATATAAAAGATCACTATCTCCATCACTATGTCCACCTACCCATGCCCACGAATTATATATTTTATGGTATGCCATCAAAATTTTTGTTTTTTCTTTATTAAGCACAAATGCCGAACTAGTAAAATGTCCATATTGATTTTGTCTAGTTAATACATCATCAAAATCTTTAATATAATTTAGCATTATTTTCTTATCAACTTCTTCTTGTTCATTATATGGAACGAATCTTTCAATATTTTCCTTTAAACTGTCTATATTTCTTATTTGAAATAAATCTTCATCAAAATCATTATAAATTAATCCTGTTTGTAACTTTTCCAATTCATTCATATATAAAATCTCCTTATAACTTACTATTTTTCTAATAAACTGCAAAAATTGTAATTTGTTTGTTAAATCATTAAAATATACTTTATATCATTTTTTATAAAACCAAATTTCTCATATAATTTTATTGCTGGAGGGTTAGAAGCATCAAGTTCTATTTTTTTGCAGTTAATCTCCTTAATAAATGCTAAAATCATTTTCATTAATTCATTTTGAATTCCATTTTGTCTATAATCTTCATCAGTATATACACTTGTTATATATGCTTTTGTATCAGGTAGCATTTGATGAATAATCACACCGTTACAAGCAACAGTTTTATTATTATCTTTATCTATTGCTATAAAAAAATGCATTGTTTTATTTAGTTCTTGCTCTAATACATTTTTTATGTTTTCTCTTTTTTCGTTTTCATTTTTCATTATTACGCCATCTCTATTATAAAAAAATAACATTTGCTTTATTTTTAAATCCACTAAATTATCTATATCATTTATATTTGCTTTTTTATATATTAAATTCATTTTTATAATCTCCTCTCAAATTTAATAACAAATTACTAT
>JABLTO010041450.1_pt1 | contig 155567 bp, 154 predicted proteins | sample 7160091 | NCBI WGS metagenome assembly JABLTO01 (sample SAMN14651225, study PRJNA627086) | human gut metagenome | isolation source: feces | host: Homo sapiens | reverse complement strand
GTGTGAAAACTTCCGATGCAAAGCTGTTTCTTATAAAATTGAAACAGGTAGATGGGAAAAGCTACAGTTCCATTCATACCATCCGGGGAGTGCTGCGCCCGGCCTTTCAGATGGCGGTGGATGATGACATTCTGGTAAAGAATCCATTCGGATTTCAGCTTGCCGGAGTATTGGTAAATGATGCAGTCACAAGAGAGGCAATCACAAAAGACCAGATGAGAAAGTTCCTGAAGTTTGTGCATGACGATGTGGTGTACTGCAAATACTATGAAGTGGTGTACATAATCTTTCATACAGGAATGCGCATATCGGATTCGATGATGCCGAGGAAGAATTGAAACGGATGGAAGAGTTTAGGAAAGCACAGGCGGGGGTTGAGCAGAAGAAAGAGAAACCGATGTCGCAGAAAATGTTTAAAGTGGTGTAGCATTGCTATACAGCAGAAACGCTCCGGTTAAAGTGGCGTTTTTTGATTGTGAAATTAGGTGATTGGTGGTATAATGTACAAGAATTATTTGGCCTATATGGAGCATTGTAATTGGAGTATTGGCAACAGCAGTAATGGTGTCACTTTCCGTAAAAAGAGAATCTGGTTTGTGTGGAAGCCAAATGCAGAAGCGCAAGAAACAGAGTCGCGAAAAAAACAGTAAGAAATTATTTGTTAGATGGAAAGGAGTAAACAAAATGACAGTTGTATTTGCAGCATTCATGGTGAGTATTGGTATTCTTGGGCGTGACTCGATGGTGTGTGGTTAATATGATAATATGAATGCGTTGAAAATAGGAAGGAGTACCTTTGGGTTCGAATCCCAACACGCTCATTATGATGCCCCGCTTTTTAAAGTGGGTTATTTTAGATTTTATAAAAATAAGCTGTTTTATGGAGATATATGTACAAATGCGAGCAGTTAATTTATACACTCTTACAAGAAAAATAGATAATGAAATTTATGAAATGTATGAAATGGCTTTGTCAGATAGAGCAGAAGCAATACGGATTAGGATGGAGGAAATTGACCAGATAGCTGGGCTTGTAAATAACTTTATTTTTCATGGGGCAACATCCGAATGCTATGATAATTGGTTTTATTCTTTTTCGATACCTCATATTGGAAAGGAATTTGATTTGCTTAAAATTGGAAATAACAAAATTGCTGTAAATATCGAATTGAAAAGTCAAGAAGTACCTGCAGAAAAGATTGAATATCAATTATTGCAGAACAGATACTATTTATCCCATATTGCCGATAATATATATAGTTTTTCTTTGGTTGTCGGAGAGGATGGTAATTGCAAATTGTATGTATTAGATGGGGAACTTAAGGAAACTACGTTTCAAGATATGCTTAACAAAATATGCGAGGTGCAGAATCCTATAAGCGATAAATTGGAAGATTATTTCAAACCGAGGGATTATTTGGTATCTCCGTTAAATACCCCTGAAAAATTTATTCAAGGAACATATTTTTTAAGTGTTCAGCAGAATGAGATAAAGGGGAAGATTATCAACGGGCTTAGTGCAGATAATAGAATATGGGGTATACAGGGAGCCGCAGGCACAGGAAAATCTCTTTTACTATACGATGTAGCAAAGACCACTTCATCGGAATTTAGAGTGTGCGTTATACATAGTGGAATTATATGTGAAGGGCATAAAACATTGAATCGTTGCTTACATAATGTTTCGGTAATTGAGGCTAAAGCGATAAGTGAGGAGCTTATTAGTCAATATGATATTATTTGTGTAGATGAGGCACAAAGGCTTTACAAGAGTAGCGTAGATATGATTTTATCGGCATATGAAACTGGTGCTATTAGAGGAGCAATTTTTGCGTATGATTTTGCTCAAGTGTTATCGAGAACAGAATTTGCAAGGAACAATCCTAAACGATTGAAGGAGGTTGCAGGTTTTAGAGAAGAAAAACTGTCTGAAAGAATTAGAACGAACAAGGAATTGTATTCTTTTATAAGAAATCTATTAAGGTTGGGAGATAAAGCAAGACAACATATAGAGTATAAGAATGTTGATATATTGTATGCTAATGATGTTCATGAAGCGGATAGACTTGTAGATATTTATAAAGGAAAAGGATATATCCCAATTACATTTACTCCGTCTCATTATGTATCGAGTTCCATTGATCATTATTCAAGGTATATAAATTCTCATGAAGTAATAGGGCAGGAGTTTGACTATGTTTTGGTTGTGATAGATAATAATTTTAGATATGATGCGAATGGGGATTTGACGGCTAGAGAACATCCAAATCCAGAATATCTGTTTCCAAGATTGTTTTACCAAAACATATCAAGAGCAAGAGAAAAGTTATGTATTGTTGTGCTGAACAATCAAGAATTGTTTAAGAAGTTATTATGCATAAAATGTGGTGAATAACATGGAAAAGACAAATAATGAAAAAAGTAAAAGTGTTAGAATTACAGAAATCTTGTGAGAAATACGAGATTATTACAAACAAAATATCAAGGTATAGAGGCGTATGCGGTGTATGGGTAATGTACGATAACCATAATCGTTTGTTAGAGGTGGCACAGACAGCTGATGTTTTTAAAGAATTAGCTTATGATTTGTCATGGCTACTTAAGGAATATTCATATGATGGAGATTTGCGAAAAAGATATACTGCAAGAAGATTATTTGAATTCAATCAAAAATTTGATGTCCTTTCGTGCGATAAGAATAGAACGACAGCTAAATACAGGACTATTGCAGAAAACACTGAAGCGATATTGGTATATTTGATTGTTGAGGACAGAACTACGAGTAGAGATAAGACGGTGCGTGAAAAAGTTGAATTAGAAATAGCAATAGATAATAAAGCATTATATTGGAACGCCTTTGGTATTCAACGTAAACTGGCAAAAGATTATTATAAAAATAAGTATGAATTGAAATGATTGGACGGATAAAAAAGGGCAATGGTTTCAGTGGTTGAAAAGATGAGGAAAATCCTCAGTAGTAAGAATTCACCTTTTACTACTATTTTTACTACTAACAGGTAGTCACAACTTGCAAAAGTTTGCTATAATTTGCCTAGTTGACATTTGAACAACACTTTTACATAAAACCCAGAATCCCTTGTAAAACTGGGCATTTCTGGGCAAAAAGGAGTAAATGATAACAATGATAAAAATACTTTTCATCTGCCACGGCACTCAAGTTTTATGATAATGCATACCTTCGCAGACTGGGGCAACACAGGGCAGAATATGGCGGAAAACCTTGGAAATACTACGGTTTCGACTACTAAGGCTCATGGACGGAATCGGAATAAAGGCAAACGTGTAGGGAGAAATCCTTAGTAGTAATGGACTACTAAGCGATGGCACGTATACAAAATTTTGAAGAAAAAGCCACAATTGTTGGTAGGGAGACTACCGGGATTGTGGCTTTTGTACTTATTTTCTACTGTTACATATAGTCAGTAGACTTATAAGTAACAGTATCCTAAAATTATTTAGGAGGTTTTTTAGGATGATTACTGAAAAAATAGGAAGTAGAATAAAAGAATTACGCAAAGAAAAGGGCATTAGTCAAGAAAAACTTGCATTTAGTGCTGACCTAGATAGGACATATGTTGCTGGTGTTGAAAGTGGAAAGAGGAATCCTTCTGTAAAAAGCTTAGAGAAAATACTAGTTGCATTGGATGTATCCTTTGAAGAATTCTTTAAGAATATTTAATGTTGACTATAAGTAACAAAACAACTATAATTGAGGAGGATATATTATGGAATTAATGATTCAAGATCCAACATATTCTGCAACTATGAGATTGGGAGAGGCATTAATACATGCTTGCAATATAGGAGGAAATGGTGCAGGAGCTTTTGCTTTTGCAGAAGAAAATGGAATAGATTTATTTTTGGGAGATACAGATTTCGAAAAGTATATAAAAGCAAATAAATATGAGTTAATAGTTGGGACGGATTCTATTACAGACCCAAAAGCGGTTGCAAGACTTAGAACGTATTGTGGATTATATAAAAATTTGACTGTTTATGGATATGTTCATGATGCTAGAAAAAATCTGTTTCACCCTAAAGTTACTTGGTTTGAAACAACAACAGGTGGTATATCAATAATTGGTTCGGGAAATTTAACAGAGAGAGGATTATTTCATAATGTTGAAATGTATTCTTACAATACTTTAAATAACACTGAAATGGCTAAATTAAAATCAGATTGGGAGGATTGGTTAGACTATTCAATAAATAATAATTTCCTTTTTAATATTAATGATCCGATTATTGATTATGCCGTAAACCTAAGTGCATCAAAGAAGAGTAGGACTTTTACAAGTACTGGTGGAACAAGTACAGGAGCGACAGTAGGAACAACGGTTCCGGGAAGTATACTTAAATCATTGTATAGTAAGCAACCAAAAGCAACTTCAATAAGTAAACCAATATTAACTTCAATTCCAAGAACTAAAAAATCTATCCCTAAAAAATCATCTGCTGTTATTGCAACATCTATTCCATCTGTAGCACCAGTAGTTGTTCCATCAGGGGTAAATCCTGTTTGGACCGTATCATTAACGGATAGAGTATTAGTAGCAGAAGTACCTAAAGCAAGTGCAAGATGGAAACAGATTAATTTTGATAAAGCTTCATTTCAGAATTTTTTTGGTGCTACAGCAGGTGGGGTAGCGGGAACCTATAGAATTTTATTAAAGAATGTAGATTCAGCAGGTGTTTTGGGGGCTACAGAAACTAGACCTAGTGTATCTGTGGCAAGTCATAATTGGCGATTTGAAATTGCAGCAGCAAGTGGGATGCCATATCCTACTGGAGGAAATAGACCATATGTTATATTTAGCGAGGCATCAACCCGTTCTTTTATATACGAGTTAGTTATGCCGGGTGATCCCGGATATCCAGAGGTAGATAATTTAGTAAATACATGGAAAAGTGCAAGTGGAGTGACAGGTATTGCGAGATTTATTACTAATGTGAATGGAATAAAAGCAAGCACTCCAAGTTTGGGACTTTGGAAGGTGTGATTATAGTGGAGACGAATATAAAAACTGTTCACTATTTAGGTAGTAAAGCTAGAATGCTACCAGTAATTAAAGAGTATGTAGATGAACTAAATTCTGTAAATGGGAAGGTGTGCGATTTATTTTGTGGGTCAGGCGTTGTATCAGAGTTTTTGTTACAACAATACGATATATTGGCGGTTGATATTCAAAATTATTCGAGCGTATATTGTAAGGCAAGATTGACTGGAGGAATTCCAGGGATAGACATAAAGCAAATTGAGTCAGAAATAAGGAACCTTCCGATTCGAAAAAAAAATCTTGATTACTATAAAGCACTCTTGAGATATGAAAATAAGTGCATGAAAGATTTAGTTGATGGACACTTTGAGCCTATGTACGAAATCATAGAAAAGGGATCACTTTATGCATACCTAGGAAAATATGATTATATAGAAGGTGCAATGTCTTCAGAATTAGAAGAAGCGTTTACTGATGTAAAAAATAGAATTGGGACTGAAGCAGAATCGGTAGATTCTGCTGTGACACGTTATTATGGAGGTCTATATTTTTCGTTCAAACAGGCCATTGACATAGATGCTATAGCAGCATATGCATTTTTGCAGGATGAACCATTGAAGAGCAAGGTATTAGCTGCGTTAATGGGGGCAACAACAGATGTAGTGAATACTGTGGGAAAACAGTTTGCACAACCGTTAAAAGTTAGAAATGCTGATGGAACATTGAAGAAGAATCTTTCAAAGAAAATAAAAGCAGATAGAGAAATTGATGTTTTTGAAAAATTTAATATTTGGATGCATTATTACACTGAAAGACCACAAAATAGACATGATTTTGAGGTCATTTGTGATGATTATATTAATGTATTGAAGAAATTATCTCCTGGAGAGGTAGAGGTGATATATGCGGATCCACCATATACTAGATATCATTATAGCCGTTATTACCATATCCTTGAGACATTGTGTTTGCATGATACACCTAAGATTTCCACAACTTTTCCAAATGGGAAAGGGGGATTAAGCAGGGCTATTTATCGTAATGATAGACATCAGTCTTCATTTTGTATAAAAAGCAAAGCTCCAAAGGCATTCGATGAATTGTTTAAATATGCTCAAAAAGCACAAACATCTATTGTATTATCATATTCGCCTTTTAATGAAAAAAGTGGAGCAACACCAAGATTAATGTCTATTGATGAAATATTAGCAATTGCAAGAAAATATTACACTGATGTAGAAGTTGTTTCTCCAGGTCAATTTATGCATAGTAGATTTAATAGGCAGGACAATAATTATGAAATAAATTATGAGGCAGAACGTCTAATTATATGTAGAAAGTGAGAGAGCGTGTGATATTAGGAAAAGAAGCTTTTTTAGAGAAAAAACTGAAAAATCCACATGTTATAATATTGGGTGATAATCAAATCGTCCTAAAAGATTTAAAATCAATATATGAACATAAGGTGGGATTGATATACATAGATCCACCATACAATAGAGGGGATGATTTTATATTTTATAAGGATTCCCAAAAACATGACGAGTGGATAGAAAAGATGAAAAATGTCATTGTTGAAATGAAAAGTTTTTTAAAAGAAGATGGCAGTATTTGGATTTCTATTGATGATTCTGAAATGGCGTATTTGAAAGTATGTTGTGATAGTATTTTTGGCAGAGAAAATTTTGTTTCAACAATAGTGTGGCAAAAAAGAAATACGAGGGAGAATCGTAAAATATTTTCAAATAATCATGAATATATTTTAATATATGCAAAAGATATTAAGAAATTTAAGAAAAAACGTAATTTGTTACCAGCGACACAGGAATTACTAAATAGATATAAAAATCCAGATAATGATCCTAGAGGTCCGTGGCAGTCAGTTACGTTGTCAGTGCAAGCCGGACATGCTGTTGAATCACAATTCTACTCTATTGAATCTCCGACAGGAAAAATACATAATCCACCTAAGGGAAGATGTTGGATTTACAATGAAGAAAGAATGCAACAAGAAATATTAAACAATAATATATGGTTTGGAAGTGATGGAAATGGTGTTCCTAGATTGAAAAAATTATTGGTAAATACAAAACTTGGAATTGTACCTGAAACACTTTGGGATAGCAATTTTGCAGGCACAACAAAAGATGCAAAAAAAGAATTGTTGGCTCTAAATATCTATGATGAAGATATTTTCGACACGCCTAAACCAGAGCAACTATTATATAGGATTATTCAAATTGCAACTAACAAGGATGATTTGATTTTAGATTGTTTTTTGGGCTCTGGAACTACGGCTGCGGTTGCTCATAAATTGGGAAGAGATTATATCGGAATAGATATCGATGAAAGAACTTTTAAATATGCCTGTGAGAGATTAAAAAAAGTATGTCAAGGTGAAAACGGAGGCATATCCAATGAAGTACAATGGAGTGGTGGAGACAATTATCAAGTATGTAAATGGAATTAACAATGATTGATATTCATAATATATAGTTATATGTAGGGGTATCCAAATCTCTACACCCTTTCTTCATAAAGACCGATGGCCCCCTTCATGCGAATTTTCGCAGAATTAAACAGGGGGGGATACCCACAGAATTCATATTATATGAAAATCTCCGTAGAACACCTTTACTTTAGTCGATTTTGTTTTGCCAGATAATACCGAGAAACGCATAAAAACCGTGTGTGAAACGATAGAAAAACACAGTTTATATGCGTATTTTTTTGCAGAAATATAATCAGAAATACCTTGCTATTCTGTGCCGTCAGAGTGATATATGTACTACCGAATAAAGAAAGGCGGGTACATATTATGAAAAATGAAATCAGATTTACGCTGGAACCAAAGCAAAGACCAAAGCTGGCACAGAAGATTGGCAAAATACTCGGAACAGCACCGCATTATGAGCTGGTGCCAAGCTGTGCATACGATATTGCAGGATACAGGCTGGACAAAGAGGGCGTGCTGCACATCCCAGAGGGAGTAGCGGTAGAAATGGTAGAACACTTAATTCGGCAATTACGAGAGTGTGGGTTTCAAGATGATGCGGAATTTACTGAAGAAGTCCCAATGCAGCAGGACAAGCTCACAATAGCAGTTCCGAGAGCATGCCTTACGGATACGGTATTGGAAAATCTACAGAAGATCATAGCAAATAAGCAGACGCTTTTCCAAAGGGCATTTCAGACGGATGGCACCAAGGTTGAAATTACAGAGGAGAAAATTAATTTCGCATGGTTTTCATACACGGAAGACGGGGATGAGATAGCAGCATATACGCAATTTATCTTAAGACTGTGTGATATGGCAAGGGAGGCAAAAAGGGTATCATCAAAGCCGACTGAAACAGACAATGACAAGTATACTTTTCGATGTTTTTTGCTCAGGCTTGGCTTTATCGGAAATGAATATAAGACAGCAAGGAAGATTTTGCTTAGAAATCTGACTGGAAATTCAGCATTTCGTTATGAGAAATAAGGATAAAATCACACTGTGGTGTCGGTGCGGACCAATGCATTTTTTCTATGAAAAATCAGTTGGGGCAACTTGTGGCAGATGATTTAGGTTATTCTTATAGAGCCTATATAGAAAATAACCTATATTACTTGCCACATCTTGCCCCAGTGTGAAAACAGCCGTGGTCACGCCCAGCGGTTATCATTTTCTTCCTGTATTTTCCTGTGATAAGCTGTGCGGGATTTTCTGCGGTTACGCTCTTTCTTGCATTCCGGGTTATCACAGTATTTTTGTCTGTTACCATTTTTGATGAACAGGCGGCCACAACACTCGCAGGTGGCTACGCCCACACGGTCTGCATAGGCAATCGGATAATCTGTAGGGATAGATACATATTGCGACAGGGCGAATCGGGCAGCATCAAACACAGAGTGAAAATCGGACATGACTTTTAATTCTCCATTTTCATCTATTCCCAGCTTCATGGTCACTCCACTCATTTCATTTAGATAAGCAGATATTTTACCGAGATGTATCTGCATAGGAAATGAATTAAAATCTGCAAATTCATTTGTCCATGTTATCTGTGCAAGTTCATCGTAAATATCAAGCTGCTCTAGACATTTTTTGAACATTAGGATAGCAATTCATTGGCAGCATCGATTCAACCACATGGTCGGCAGATACAATGACATTTATCGGGTGCAGATGCCTAATATCACACCTCATGTATGCCGACACACCTATTGCAGCAATATGGCAAAATCGGGAATGAATCCCAAGACACTGCAGTACCTCATGGGGCATTCGGATATATCAGTCACGATGAATGTGTACACGCATATCGGATTTGATGATGCTGAGGAAGAACTGAAACGGATAGAAGACTTCCGAAAGGCACAGACAGAGATTGAAAGGAAGAATGATAAACCGCTGTCGCAAAAGATATTTAAAGCAATTTAATATAGAAGATGGATGACGCTCCGGCTTGGCTGGGGCGTTTTTTCTATGGAAAAGAAGTGAAAATGACGATATAATATGATAAAGAATAAGTTGCGATTTGGAGATGAGATAATGAATATATATGAATTATTGAATAAAATTGTCGTGAATAGAAGACATTCGCTGTCGACCAATTTGTTTACTGAAGAAGCTAGGGAAGAATTAGACGAGACCCAAAAACATATTTTTGATTTGTTGAGGAATATATCTTCTCTAGGAACAAAAATTAATAATAAAGGAATAGAATTTCACCCAATGTTTGTAATGTCTGATGGTAGTCAGACTTTTTCGATAGATGATATATCTGAAGATGATTATTTGGTGTTGCAGAATTTGGAATTGGATAAAATACCTTTGATCTTACGTGCGTTGATTGCAGATCTACTGTGGACTAAGAAAAAGAAATTTAATGCAGCTAAAATTGCAGCAGATGCATATTGGCAATTATTTAAGCTGTGGTATAAGGACGAAGATAATATTGGTACGCTTGATATGATTCGCAGAGCAGTGTGTATTTCGGCGCAAACAAAGCAAACTGCATTGTATAACGAAATACAAGAGTGGTTTAAGGAGTTTATAGATACTAGGGCAGCAAGTACAGAGGGCTTTTTTGCACTGAGAGTAATGGAATTGTTCTTTGAACAAAAGCATTTTGACGTATCGGTAATTTTGAAAGTTTTAGATGATTTGATTGAAAAAAACAACGATAATATTGCAAAGGTAGAACAAGCTTATGAGTTAAAAGTGGAATGTTTATTTAAATTGCAGAGAAAAGAAGAAGCAACGAAAAATAATATTTTGTTGGCAGATTATTATATAAAATTTGCTGAGAAAATATTTCAGAAGGATATACAAGGAGCGTTAAGAGCTGTTAATTTTTTTCAAAAAGGAATAATATTATATCGGAATAATGGAGAGCCGGAAAAGGCAGAAACTACTCATAAAAGGCTTGTTGAAATTCAGAGAGAAATTCCCAAAATAATGGTGCCGTTTTCTATTGAATTAAATATTAAAGGTGTTGTCGACAATCTTAAAGTTAATATGGAAGGTCTATCGTTTGAGGAATGTGTAATTCGGCTGACTCAAATGTTTGTGTTTGAAAAGCAGGAGGATATTAAAAAACGTGTAATAGAAGAATTTAAAGATAATCCGATTTCACATTTGTTTGGTAAGAGTTTAATAAATGCTCAAGGACAAACAGTGCTGGCATTACCACCACTTGATATTCATGATCCAGAAAAAGATCCGAAACTTATGGAACTACATATGTATCAAAATGCATTGGAAAAGCAAAAAGTTACGGGTAATATTTGGATGAGGAATGCTTTGCTTATAATAAGAGATAAATTTGTTATTAATAAATCTATGGTGAAGTTTTTGGTTAAAGAAAATCCAATTATTCCAGATGGAAGAGAAAGAATTTTTCAAAGCGGATTATACATGTTTTTGAACGGAGATTATTATGAAGCATTACACATTCTTGCACCACAGGTAGAAAACCTTTTTAGAAATATTGCTCGAGAGGTTGGAGGCTTAACAGTAACATTGGAAAAAGATGGTTCGTCAATGGAAAAGGTATTGAGTTCAATTTTTTCTTTACCGGAATTATTAGATTGCTATGATAAAGATATTTTGTTTACATTTAGAGGGCTGCTAAATGAGCAATCTGGTGCTAATATACGAAATGAAATTGCACATGGCATCATAAGTGAATATGCTTGCTCTACAGGTGTTTGTCTATATTTTGGTGTGGCAGTTATAAAGTTACTTTCGCTTACATCATCTTCGTGTTATCAGATATTAAAAAATAGTGAAAAGCTAAAGCATTTTGAAATGCCAGACAAGGACGCACTCAAAGTAGTTAAGTGATATTGTGAAAATCCTTAGTAGTAAGAATCTTCGTTTTACTACTAATTTTACTACTAACAGCCCGCAACAACTTGCACCATCTTGCCCTATTTTGCCAAGATGCCACCTAAATCACATATTTCACAAATCACCTAAATCCCTTGCAAACAAGGGCATTCCGGGGCAAAACAAGGAGAAACAAAACAATGATAAAAATACTTTTCATCTGCCACGGCAACATCTGCCGTTCCCCTATGGCAGAATATATATTAAAAGATATGGCGCAGAAGCGGGGCTTGAAAGACCTTCTTGAGATAGCGTCAGCAGCCACCAGCACGGAAGAGATATGGAACGGCAAAGGGAATCCGGTTTACCCACCGGCACAGAAGGAACTTTTGAAGCACGGGATAGGAAAGACGGGATATACTGATTTTACCGGGAAAAGGGCAAGGCAGGTAACAAAAGAAGATTACGGATATTATGATTATTTATTGTGCGCCGATGGTAATAATATAAGAAATACAATAATGATAACGGGACCCGACAAAGATAATAAAATTAGGCTCCTGATGGATTTTGCAGGAAAACCGGGCAGGTCCATTGCAGACCCATGGTATACGGGCAGATTTGACGAGACCTATAAAGATGTGGTAGAAGGATGTGAGGGACTGTTAGACTTTTTAGGACTAAAATAAATTGGATGGTGAGAATCAATGAAGACAGGATTGATAATGGAAGGCGGAGCAATGAGAGGTATGTTTACCTGCGGAGTTATAGATGTGATGCAGGAGGCAGGGATAACCTTTGATGGGGCAATCGGCGTATCGGCGGGAGCTGTGCTTGGATGTAATTATAAGTCAGAACAGATTGGAAGAGCCTATAGGTATACGAGGCAGTATTGCAAAGATTACAGATACGGAAGTATGAAATCATTCAGAAAAACGGGAAATGCCTATGATGTGGATTTCTGTTACCATGAAATACCGGAAAAACTGGACGTTTTTGATAAGGAAGCCTTTAAGGCTAATCCAATGATATTTTATGCGGTGGCAACTGATGTTGTTACGGGAAAAGCTGTATATCATAAATGCAGTGACGGAGAGCGGGAAGATATTGAATGGCTCAGAGCATCTGCATCCATGCCCCTTGTGTCCAAAGTGGTGAATATTAATGGGCATAATCTGTTAGATGGGGGAATAGGAGATTCAATACCACTTAAATTTATGGAAGAGCAGGGATTTGACCGGAATGTTGTAATACTGACCCAGCCCCTGCATTATGTAAAACAAAAAAATAAATTTATGCCGATAGCAAAAATCTTTTTACACAAGTATCCTAATATGGTAAAATCGATGGGAGACAGACATTTCAGATATAATGACACAATCAGCTACATTGAGAGCAGGGAAAAAGAAGGAAAAGTGCTGGTAATCAGACCACCGGAAGCTCTTAATATAGGAAGTATGGAGACCAGAACCGAAGAGATAGACAGGGTATATATGATTGGGAGAAAAACGGGTCTTGAATATGTGGAGTTAATCAAAGATTTTTTGGAAAAAGATACCCTTGCGGGAAATAAGCTGTCCTAAAGAATGCTTTTTAAGGAGTAGACATGGAACTTTCAGCAATAAGACATATAGCGGATAAAAGATGCTGCTTATCAGTTGGAAATAACGGTTTTTTATTTAGAATACAGACTAAAAAAAGAGATGTTTCGGAAATTGTACTTCATACATTGGATAAGTACATTAAGCCTGAAATAAAAGATACGAAGCAGGCTCATTTGATGAAAAAAATCGCAACAGACAGGCTTTGCGATTATTATGAGACAACGGTGTACTTTGATTACAGCATAAGATGTATAAGATATTATTTTGAAATAACAGGAAATGACGGAGAAAAAGTATTTATCGGAAGTGAATATTTTTCCGGAAATGAGATAACAGACATTGACAGAATGTATAACTGCACATGCAAGTTAAGGGAGGAAGAAAGAATTGATGTCCCTGATTGGGCGGCAGGTAAGGTTGTATATCAGATTTTTCCTGCAAGATATGCTACAACAAAGCATGTACCGGAGAATGTCTGGTATAAAGCACCGATAGGACACAGAGCAGACCTTAAAGGTGATTTAAGAGGAATAATTAATACTTTGGACCATCTTAAGGAACTTGGAATAGATATATTATATCTCACACCGATTTTTAAATCTCCGTCAACACATAAATATAATACTGTAGATTATTATGAGATATCTCCTGATCTGGGAACTAAGGGAGACCTGAAAGAACTTGTGGCAAAATGCCACGAAATGGGTATGAAGGTTATACTTGACGGAGTTTTTAATCATACAGCCACCGATTTTTTTGCCTTTCAGGATGTAATGAAGAATGGCAGCAGTTCCAGGTATCATAACTGGTATTATATAGAAAAATACCCTGTTAATATGGGATCGGGAACTGAAATTCCGGGGTATCTTACGTTTTCATATTATGGCGGAATGCCAAAACTTAATTTGTCCAATGATGAGACTGCAGAATATTTTACCAACGTAGGCAGGTATTGGATTGAGGAATGTGACATAGACGGCTGGAGACTTGATGTCGGAGATGAAATTTCCCATTCTTTTATGAAAAAATTCAGAAAAGCAATCCGCAGTGTCAAAAAAGATGCCCTTATTGTTGGAGAAGACTGGCAGCACGGCAGGGATTATCTTGACGGTGATGAATGGGACAGCATAATGAATTACAGCTTCTGGCGTCTGGTAAAAGATTATGTTATGGACAGCAGTATAACCGCAAGCGAAGCGATTGAAGACATAGGGCACATAAGAGGAATGTTTCCACCACAGATATTCAATGTGTTATGGAATTTAATTGATACACATGATACTCCGCGTTTCCTTGCAATGTGCGGTAATGATAGGAAAAAACAACGTTTTGCTGCGGCAATGTCGTTGCTTTTACCCGGTATGCCTTTTATATATTACGGAGACGAATATGGAATCGGAGGGGAAAATGACCCTGACAACAGACGTGGAATGTTGTGGGATTCCAAATATCAGGATGAAGATACATACAGTCTGTACAGACGGCTTATTGCAATCCGTAAGGAATATAAAGATATATCACAGGGCACAATAACCGAATACAGGACAGATAATGAGAATAATATAATTATATACTGTTGTGGTGAAGGTGATGGTAAAGTGACTGTTATTATGCATGGAAAAGGTGACAGAGTGACCTTGGAAGAGTTTGCCGGCAGGAGTAATCTTTTATCCGATAAGATATTTGACGGTATAATGGAAGAATTTTCTGTAGCGGTGATAAAATAATTATGTTATAATCTTTAAAAAATCAGGAGGATATTGATATGAGTATGGCAAGTGAAAGAAAAGCCGAGATGCAGGTTTTTCACAGTGGTGATGTAATTGTTTCAGACAGAATATACAACCTTACACTGGGAGCAACAGTGTTATGGGGAGTGGCAATGAACGTAGTTCTTTGTGCTTTTTGCGGTGATTTTGTTGCAAGCGTTAATCCGTTTATTTTCCTTATTGCATATTTTGCATTGGCGTTTGGTGGTCAGGTAATTTCATATAAGAGTAAGAGCCCGGTTGTCAGTTTTATCGGATATAACATGGTAGTTGTGCCGGTAGGGCTTGTTGTGGCTTCCGTTGTTTCATATTACGGCGGAATAGGAGCGGAAGAAGTAGGACTTGCATTTCTTTTTACCGCGATAATCACAGGATGTATGATTTCTTTAAGCATAATATATCCTAACTTTTTCTCAAGAATCGGCGGTTTATTGTTCGCAGGACTGATTGGGCTTGTTTTATCCGGAATAGTAATGACATTCCTTGGTATTGATTCTTACATTTATTCATGGATTGGAGCAGTAATTTTCAGTCTCTACATCGGATACGATTATTACGTTGCACAAAGATATGTCAAGACAGTGGACAATGCGGTAGACAGTGCAATATCAATTTATCTTGATATTACCAATCTTTTTCTCCATCTGCTCAGAATACTCGGAAGAAAAAGATAATCCGTCATTAACTGAAAGGATATAGAACCAATGAAGATTATTGATTTGCTCAAATCAGATAAAGTAACGGTTTCGTTTGAGGTTTTTCCGCCCAAGTCAGAAGCCAATTATGAATCAATTTATAATGCTGCAATGAATGTTGCCGCATTGAAGCCTGCATATATGAGTGTTACCTACGGAGCCGGAGGAAGCACAAGTAAGAGCACCTTAGATATTGCCGGTGATATCCAGAAAAGATATGATGTATGCACTATTGCACATTTAACCTGTGCAGGTGCGGATAAAGATGATATACATAAATCTCTTGATGGCATGAAAACTAAAGGAATTGAGAATATTCTTGCATTAAGAGGCGACAGACCTAAAGATTATGACGGAGACCCTTTTGCACATTACAGATATGCGTCAGAGCTTATATCAGAAATAAAAGAATACGCCGGCGATAGTTTTTGCATAGGAGGAGCATGCTACCCTGAGGGACATGTTGATGCCGCTAATAAGAAGGAAGATATCGGTAACCTTAAGAAAAAGATTGAGGCAGGCTGTGAATTCCTTACGACACAGATGTTTTTCGATAATAATATCTACTATAATTTCCTTTACAGGATAAGGGAACAGGGTATAGTCGTACCTGTGGTACCCGGAATAATGCCTATTACAAGAGCTACGCAGGTTGCCAATGCACTTAAGCTTTCAGGCAGTAATATGCCGGAGAGATTCAGAAATCTTGTGGACCATTTCGGGACTAATCCTGCGGCAATGCAGCAGGCGGGAATTGCTTATGCCACAGACCAGATTATTGATTTAATCGCCAATGGAATAAATCATATTCATGTATATTCAATGAATAAGCCGGAAGTAGCTGCGGGAATCCAGAAGAATCTTTCGGAGATTATTAAATAAATGATAACCAGAAAAGAAGTAATCCGTTACCTTGGATATGGAAAGAATATTCCTGATGACAGGGTAATGGAATTAATTAATAATTGCATAAAGGAAGTTGAAGCGGCTGCCAAACCCAAAAACGTTTACAGGCGCTTTGATATTTTTATAACAGAAGAAGACGTGATATCTGTAGCAGGCCTCACCATTGAAAGCCATAATCTTGCAAAAAATTTAAGAGGCTGTAGTGAGGCCGTTCTTTTTGCGGCAACGCTAGGAACAGATGTTGACAGACTTCTTAATAAAGCACTTAAACTTGACATAGCCAAAGCTGCAGTAATTCAGGCTGCGGCGGCAGCAGCAATCGAAGATTATTGTAATGACTGTCAGAATGACATAACCGCAAAGGTTAAAAAAGAGGGATTGTACGTCAGACCGAGATTCAGTCCGGGATATGGAGATTTTGCATTAAGTCATCAGGGAAAATTCCTTAATGCAATAAATGCCACCAAATTAATAGGGATTACTTTGTCTGAAGGGGGAATAATGATTCCTGAAAAGTCGGTATCCGCCATTATGGGACTTAGTAAAATAGATACAAAATGCCATTTGGAGGGCTGTGAAGCCTGTGGTAATGCCGAATGCCAATATAGAAGATAAGAAAGAAGAATATTTATGAACATCCTTGATGAATTAGGCAAAAGAATATTATTTTTTGACGGCGGACTAGGCTCCCTTTTGCAGGAAAGAGGTCTTGAACCGGGAGAGCTTCCTGAGACCTGGAACCTTACCAGACCGGAAGTATTGATAGATATTCATAAGGAATATATCAATGCCGGAGCGGATATTATTAATGCCAATACTTTCGGCGCTAACAGATTTAAGTTTGATAATCTTGAAGAGATAATTACAGCGGGTATTGCCAATGCTAAGAAAGCTGTTGCCGAAACAGGTAAAAAGGCTTATGTGGCACTTGATATAGGCTCCTGCGGCAAATTATTAAAACCTATGGGAACCCTTGATTTTGCTGATGCGGTTGATGTATTTGCGGAAATTGTACGAATAGGCGACAAAGCGGGGGCGGACCTCATCCTTATTGAAACAATGAGTGATACCTATGAGCTTAAGGCGGCTGTTCTTGCCGCAAAAGAAAATTCAGATCTTCCTGTGTTTGCAACCGTTATTTTTGATGAAAGCCATAAAATGCTTACAGGAGCAACTCCGGCAGCAGTTGTAGCACTTCTTGAAGGGCTTAATGTTGATGCTATAGGAATGAATTGCGGACTCGGACCTGAACAGATGAAACCGATTTTTGAAGAAATGGCAGAATACGCTTCTGTACCGCTTATTATCAATCCTAATGCCGGACTTCCACGATCTGAAAATGGCAGGACGGTTTATGATGTAGGACCTGAAGAATTTGCCGGTTATATGGAGCTTCTTGTAAAGGATGGAGCATGGATTATCGGCGGATGCTGTGGAACAACACCTGAACACATCATGGCAACATACAACAGATGTAAGGATTTAAAGCCGATTCCTATTGTGGAAAAAGATATTACGCTTGTGTCTTCATATTCCCATGCGGTAGAAATTGGAAAAGTGCCCGTAATTATCGGAGAAAGAATCAATCCTACAGGTAAATCCAAGTTTAAACAGGCATTACGTGACCACAATATGACATATATCCTTGAAGAGGGAACTAAACAGGCTGATTCGGGAGCACACATTCTTGATGTCAATGTCGGACTTCCGGAAATAGATGAGACAGCAATGATGAAAGATACTGTTTTTGAACTGCAAAGTATTCTTGATCTTCCTCTTCAGATTGATACAACTGATATGAATGCAATGGAAACTGCTATGAGAATCTACAACGGCAAGCCGATGGTTAATTCTGTTAATGGCAAGAAGGAAGTTATGGAACAGGTATTTCCTCTTGTAAAAAAATACGGCGGTGCGGTTGTTGCACTTTGCCTTGATGAGGACGGAATACCTGATACCGCAGAGGGCAGAATTAAAATTGCCGAAAAGATATATGCAACTGCGGCAACTTACGGAATTAAAGCTAAAGATATAGTTATAGATGCACTCACAATGACGATGAGTACGGATAATGAATCGGCTAATATAACCCTTGATACTGTCCGTGAAATTAAAGCAAGAGGCGGAAGAACGGTTCTCGGCGTATCAAATATTTCTTTTGGACTGCCACAAAGAGAACTCATTACTTCAACATTTTTTACCATGGCACTTCAGGCAGGATTGTCGGCAGGTATAATTAATCCTAATGCAAAGGCGATGATGCAGTCTTACGATACATATATGGTTCTTTCAGGTAATGACAGCCAGTGTACAAAATATATTGAAAAATACGCAGTGGCACCTGAAACAGCAGAAACAAAACCTAAGACAACGGCAAATTTCAGTCTCTCGGATTGTATTGTCAAGGGACTTAAAGAAAATGCGTACACAGAAACCGTTGAACTCCTTAAAACTAAAGCACCAATGGATATAATTAACGGAGATCTTGTGCCTGCACTTGATATTGTGGGAAAAGGTTTTGAAAAGGGAACAATGTTCCTTCCACAGTTACTTATGAGTGCCGAAGCTGCCAAAGCCGGTTTTGAGGCAATTAAGGAATATATGAAAAAGAGCGGAAGCTCTGAAGAAAAGAAAGCAACAGTTGTTATTGCAACCGTTAAGGGAGACATCCATGACATCGGAAAAAATATCGTGAAGGTTATCCTTGAGAATTACAGCTATAATGTAATAGACCTTGGAAAGGACGTTCCGCCTGAGGATGTTGTTGATGCTGTAATAGCTAACGATGCCAAACTTGTAGGACTTAGTGCACTTATGACTACTACTGTAGTCAATATGGAAGCAACCATAAAACTTTTAAGGGAAAAATGTCCCGATTGTAAGATAATGGTTGGCGGTGCAGTTCTCACTCAGGAATATGCAGATATGATTGGAGCAGATTTTTATGGAAAAGACGCCATGCAATCGGTGTATTATGCAGAGAGCCTGTTTAATAAATAGAATATAGAAAAAAGGCATTACATTTGGAGTGGTAATGCCTTTTTAATGCTTAAATTTATCTTTTTTCTACAGGGAGAACTCCCGGTTTAAGATGACTTACATCCATATATACAGGAATTCCGTCTCTATATGTGAGTGTAACTTCTCCTTCAATAAGTGGTTTTAAGTAGTCAATCATCTCAGCGGTTACGTCATTACCGCGTTCATTAATCCATTCAACAGGAACGGACTTGGCTTCATTGGCAATTCCTGCGATTCTGGCATAGCCGTATTCAATGGTATAAGGGGCGTTGCTTGAACGGGTCATTGTAACCATTGAAGCGGTAACACCTGCTTCGGCAAGCTCTACAGCCTTATGACCGGAATTAAAAGCTTCGTCAAGATCTGTCTTTGAAGCTTCGTGGGCTGCACAACGCTGTAATACATTGACTTCTACGGAACGGACTTTAACACCGATTTCTTCTTTTACGATTTCAGCAAGAGCCTGTCCGGCACCGCTTAACATCTTGTGACCAAAATGGTCGGCTACACAGTCTCCGGCACTTATATAGTTGCCGGCTTTATCTCGTATACCTTCGGAAATTGCAACAATAAGATTGTTATTGGTTTTAAGAAATTCTTTGGCATCCTCGATAAATTTGTCTTTGTCAAAAGGAACTTCAGGCAGATAAATAAAGTGAGGTGCGGTATTATAACCATTTCTTGCAAGTGCGGATGCGGCGGTAAGCCATCCGGCATCCCTTCCCATTATTTCAACTATGGTTACACTTTTTACCGCATAAATAAATGTGTCATGTGCAATTTCAAGAAGGGAGGTTGCAACATATTTTGCAGCGGAACCAAATCCCGGTGTGTGGTCTGTTACCATAAGGTCATTGTCAACGGTCTTTGGTATACCGATTATTTTTACATCACTGCCTATTAAAGAAGCATATTCCGAAAGCTTAAGCACAGTGTCCATGGAATCATTGCCGCCGATGTAGAAAAATGCTCCTATATTATAACGCTTGAATTGTTCAAAAATTCTCTTATAATCGCTTTCATCCCTGTGGTAATCCGGTAATTTGTAACGGCATGAACCGAGATACATGGCAGGTGTGTGCTTAAGGCACAAAAGTTCTTTATCATCAGGAACTTTTTCTGAAAGATTAAGGATCCTGTTATCAAGAATACCCAGAATACCGTTAACCGAACCGTAGATTGTGTCATACATTTCCGAGTCCGCGACACCCTTAATTACTCCCGCAAGACTGGAGTTGATTGCAACAGTAGGACCGCCTGACTGTGCAACAAAACAATTTAATTTAGCCATTGTAATTGTCTTCCTTATTTTATGTGATGTACTAATTGTAAGGTAGACGTAAATTATTGTCAATAAAGAGTGAAAAATACTATAGCAGGAAAAATATCTTGTCAAAATGCACGGCGTTATTGCTAATAAATTCATCTGATAAGCAATCAGAGATTATATATTGTCCTGAAAAACCGATTGGCGGTGGGTGTTTGATAGATATAGAAAATAAAAAAGAGTTCCGCAGCTTATATGCACGGAACTCTTTTTTGGTAATCAGGGAAAGAACGTCATAGAAATTTTTAACATTCTTTCCATTTGCCCTGCCTGTAGAAGAAGATAGATATGGCAGTGGCAACCGTCCATCCGATTGGCCAAGCACACCAGATTCCGGTACTTAAAAGAGCTGTCTTTGATAAGACTATAGCAAGAACAACTCTTAATATAAGGTCTGTAAATGTTGCAATCATGAATTGCTTCATAAGGCCTGCACCTCGGAGGATACCATCGGCTACAAGTTTAGCCGATACTACAAAATAAAATGGGGCAAGGATTCTCAGATATATTGAACCTGAACTTATAGCCTCAGCGGATGGATTATCGATAAAGAAGGTAAGTAAAGCCTTCGGAAAGATGACATATAATAGACAAAGCGGAAGTGAAAGGCACCATACTAATTTTACACCTGCCTTAAAACCGGCTTTGACACGGTCGAATTTTGCTGCACCGATATTCTGGGAAGCAAAATTGGAGACGCCGTTTGCAAGTGTTGTAAATGATGTGATTACAAGGTTGTTAAGTTTGACACCTGCGGAATATCCGGCAATTACGCCAGTTCCAAATCCATTGATGACTTTCTGGATAACGATATTACCGATTGATATGAAGCTCTGCTGTAAAATACTTGGAATTGCAATAATAATGAACTGTACGAAAATGCTTTTATTGAATATGTAATGTTTCTCATCGGTTTCGATTTTGTGAAGACGACGAAGAACTACAATAAGCGAAAGTATACAGCTTATACTCTGGCAAAGGAAAGTTGCCCATGCAACACCTGCAACACCCATATTGAAAACCTTTACAAAAAGGATATCTACGCCGATGTTTGAAAGCGAGGATGCAGCAAGAAAATAGAAAGGCGTTTTGCTGTCACCGAGAGCAGAGAAAATACCTGTGGCTATGTTATAGAAAAATACAAAAGGAAGACCATATACATATATATCAAGATATAATTTGGAATCATCGTAAATTTTGGTAGGAGTACCTATGGCATGAAGCAAAGCACCACCTGCAAATATTCCGATAAACATAAGTATAAGACATATAACTGCACTTGTTACCATTGATGTGTAAACAGATGTTTTGACATTGCCGTATTCCTTGCTTCCGAAAAACCTTGCCGTAATTACGGAACAGCCTATGTTACAGCCGAATGCAAATGCAATAAAAATAAGAGTGATTTCATAACTGTTGCCAACAGCCGCAAGAGCATTTTCACCGATGAATTTTCCGGCTACCCATGAATCGGCTATGTTGTATAACTGTTGGAAAATAATGCTTCCGAACAACGGAATACAGAATTTCCACAGCACATTTTCGGGATTTCCTACTGTTAAATCTTTGTTCATAATTTTTCTCCTTCTACTTAAAACTGAACCATTGATTATTTCTAGAAATAGATTATAATAATCACATATCTATATGTAAAAGGTATAAAAATAATATTTAACATATCAAAATGATATATAGGAGATTTATGAATATTACTTATGACTATTATAGGATATTTTATTATGTTGTGAAGTTCGGAAGTTTTACAAAGGCGGCAGAGGCTCTGGATAACAGCCAGCCCAATATAACAAGGGCTATGAATAATCTGGAATCACAGCTTGGAGTACAGGTGTTCTACCGTTCGAGAAAGGGAATTAAGCTTACAAGGGAGGGCGAAATGCTTTTTAAAAGGGTGAATATTGCTTTTGAACAGATATCCTTAGCGGAACATGAACTGGAACAGACTAAGAGAATGGATAGCGGCAGTGTCAAAATCGGAGTCAGTGAGATAGCATTACACGAAGTCCTTCTGCCGGTGCTTGCTGCCTACAGGAGAGATTTTCCCAATGTCATGGTCCAGATAACCAATGAGTCAACACCGTCTGCGATAAAAAGCCTTAAAAATGATGAGGTGGAGCTGGCACTTGTAACCACACCCATAAATATTAACAAAAATGATTCTTTATCCTGTGAAAATCTATGTGAATTCACGGAATATCCCGTAGCACATAAGATGTTTGGAATACCTGATAATAAAGAAATAAGCCTTAAGGAACTGGGAAAATATCCTGTTATTTTTCTTTCAAAAGGGACGGCAACAAGGGAATATTATGAGGAACTTTTCAGAAAAAAAGGAATGGATATTAAACCTAATGTAATTGCGGCAACTACGGACCAGGTTATGCCAATGGTAAAATCAGGACTTGGAATAGGTTTTGTACCGGAAAGTATGATGGGTGGGAATGTAACCGTTATAAAATTAAAAGATAAGCTGCCAAAACGTCTGATATGTCTTTTATATGATGGGAGAAAACCACAATCACTTGCAGCAAAAGAGCTAATAAAAAGGTTAAGAAGTATGTGACATCCCGCCGGAATTATTGTATAATTATATCAGTTTAAGGAACGGGACAAGAGAAAACAGAATACGGAGGATAATTTATGACAGGAAGAATAAACAAGGCGTTAGCTGTCCTTATTTCGGCAGTTACGGTAGCATCATCTGTTAATTTCAACGCGATGGGAACGAAAGCGGCAGAAGATGTTAATAATTTAAAAGATACTGTTGAAGCGGTTACGGGAAGTGGCAGTTCGGGGGCAGTACTGCATAGCTTTGAAGCACCTTTAGTTGGTAATTCAGGCAATATAAGCAGATATGTAGCGGATTCGGCAATATTTTACGGATTAGCAAGGAGCACGGCTATTCCGTCATCATATTCATCTGTGGACAGAGGTTATGTGACAAGTGTCAAGGATCAGGGAGGCCTTGGAATCTGTTGGGCATACGGTGCGTGTGCTGCGATGGAATCCTACGCATTATCCCACGGATATGTGTCATCACCGGATGATATAGATTTGTCAGAATTCGGACTTGCATATATGACATTCAATGACAGCACATTTACAGACCCACTTGGCGGTACAACGGGCGATAAGTCAACCAATTATAACATGACATATTCTTTTGCTAATGGTGGCAATGACCAGTATGCTTTTAAGACCCTTAGCAAGTGGGCGGGTGTTATGAATCAGAAAAGTGTTCCTGAAGCATCATATCCGTATCAGCTTGATAAGGAGGACACAACATATACCTTTAAGGCAGAAGATGTGTCATATATTTTAACCGGCCAGAAGTATATCAATATGAAGGAACGTGACCTTGTCAAGCAGGCAATTATTGAAAACGGTGCCGTAAGTACAATATATACCACCAATCAGAAACGTTCAGATAAGTATGTATACTACTCCGAACCCACAGGTTCGGGACATGAAGTAACCATTGTAGGCTGGGATGATAATATTGATAAATCCCTGTTTGCTGCGAATGGTCATGAGACCCCTCCGGGAAACGGAGCATGGTTAATTAAGAACAGCTGGGGCAGCAACACCGGCAATAACGGATATTTCTGGATGTCATACTACGAATCAAGTATCCAGAATATGAATGCGGTTATATATGAAATCGTTCCGGCAGATACTTATGATTATAATTACCAGTATGACGGAAGCACGATTTTTAACCATTTTATCCAGAATAATGCTTCGCTTTATAAGAACGAGAAGAAATTTGCCAACATATTCAAGGTAAACGGAAGCACCGACGAGATTCTTAGAAGTGTGGCTTTTGCTGTTGGCAATTCTAATCTTTCATACACGATTGACATTTACAAAGTAGATACTAAAGCAGGCACCATAACTCCGGAGAACGGAACCCTGCTTACATCCTATACAGGAAAAACAACTTATGCCGGATATTATACAACGGAGCTTCCTGAAAGCATTACATTACATCGCGGAGATACTTTCTCCGTTGTAGTTACTTTTGATAATGCCTCAGGAATTAATTATTCAATAAGTGAATATCAGACTGCAGATAATGATCATATATATTGGGATGTGGTTAATTCCACAGCGCCGGGACACAGTTATCTGTATTATTACAATAGATGGGTGGATATTAATGAAAACAGTTATGACAGTTATCCTGATGCGGACTTCTGTATTAAAGCATTTACTACTGCTAAAAAAGATATAGAGGCTTCGGAAATAACGGGTATTGAACAGTCGGGACTTGATAAAGCAGTTATTACATGGAAAAAGACAAGCGATGCAGCAGGGTATGCACTTTACAGAAAAGCTGAGGGAGACGCGGACTATTCACTTGTATATAATGGAACGGATGTGACCTTCACCGATACCGGTCTTGCTTTTGGAAAGACATATTACTATTATGTGAAAGCCTATAACAACAGCCATGGCATGGATACTATTTCTCCGTCACAGGTAAGGAAAATATCAATAGACATTCCAAGAACGAGAATAACTAATGTTGAATCCACAGGAACAGGAATTTCTGTTAAATGGGAAAAAATCAGTGGTGCAAAGGGCTATAAAGTATTACGCTCGGAAGATGGAGAAAATTACTCTGAAATAGCATCCGCGGTTACAAATGAATATACAGATAATAATGTGCCAAAGTATAACAAGGCATACTATTATTCCATCATTACGGTATTTAATAATGGAAGCAAGGACATAGAATCTTTAAAAAGCTCACGTTATGTTGGCATTAAAAAACTTAATAATCCAACAAACGGACACATTAATAATGATGAATACAAGAAATTTAAACTTACGTGGGACAAAGTTGAAAATGCATCAGGATATTATGTAAAACGTATAATAACAAATCAGGATACAGTTACAATAGATGCCAAAGATGTAGATTCATACATTGATGATGTGGAATCAATTGCAGAAAACACTCAGGTGACATATCGGATAATTCCGTATGTAATAGAAGATAATGTCTATAAACAGGGAAAGGGAATAGCGTTTAACCCAATGTATGTAAGGTATGAGCCAATTGCTAATCTTACATATGATAAAGCTGCCAATACAATTAAGTGGGATGCTTATACATTCCCTGATAAACATATAGATACAATGTATCATGTGTACATATCGGAATCAAAAGATGTAAATGACGGCTATTATAAATCATATACCAATACTTTTAATATGCCGGATTATGATGAGAACAAGACATACTATGTCAGAGTAACAGCTTATGCCAGAAATCCATTGCAGAGTACAGGAAGGGAACTGACAGCATTCCAGTCACCGGCATTGATAATAGGCAAGGAACCTGAAGTCATCGTAAAACCTGATAAGCCAATATTATCGTCTATCGGTGACAAAAATATAGAAATCGGCAGCAGAGTTGAACTCGCTGCAACAGTAACCAATATAGATTTGGCAGCAACATACACATACCAGTGGTACGAAGCATCTTCAAAGACCGCTTCAGGAACCCCAATAGCCAATGCCACATCCGCAAAATATGTACCTGCAACAGGCAAAAACGGAGAAAAATACTACTACTGCAATGTCACAGTCTCTAAGAACGGATATACCGAAACTACAACAACAAATCGTGCAAAAGTAAGAGTAACAACCTCTCTCAGCCGTGCAACAATAGACAGTATTGCGGCACAGACATATACCGGAAAAGGAATAACACCTTCTGTTACCGTGAAGTATAACGGAATAACACTTACTAACGGAACGGATTATACAGTTTCATACAGTAATCATATTAATCCGGGAACAGCAACAGTAACCATAACCGGAAAAGGTTATTACACCGGAAGCAGGGTAATTAATTTTACGATAAAAGAAAAAGTTATTATAAAACCTGATAAGCCAATATTATCGTCTATCGGTGACAAAAATATAGAAATCGGCAGCAGAGTTGAATTGACTGCAAAAGTAACTAATATAGATTCGGCAGCAACATACAAATACCAGTGGTACGAAGCAGTTTCAAAGACCGCTTCAGGAACCAAAATAGCCAATGCCACATCTACAAAATATGCACCTGCAACAGGCAAAAACGGAGAAAAATACTATTACTGCAATGTCACAGTTTCTAAGAACGGATATACCGAAACTACAACAACAAATCGTGCAAAAGTAAGAGTAACAACCCCTCTCAGCCGTGCAACAATAGGCAGTATTGCGGCACAGACATATACCGGAAAAGGAATAACACCTTCTGTTACCGTGAAGTATAACAGAATTACACTTACTAACGGAACGGATTATACAGTTTCATACAGTAATCATATTAATCCGGGAACAGCAACAGTAACCATAACCGGAAAAGGCTATTACACCGGAAGCAGGAAAATTAACTTCACAATAAATAAACCGGCGGTGAAGCTACCTACTCAGGCAACTTCATCTAAAGTAAGTATTGATCAGTCAGGAAATATTGCCAGAAGTATCAAATCCGGAACAAATGTTAATTCACTTTTGCAGAGTATCAATGAAAAGCAATATTGTGAAATCAGGAAAAACAATGTAAAACAGTCTGGAAATGTGTCGGTAGGAACCGGAATGCAGTTATGCGTAATTAACAATAATAAAGTAGTCAAGTCATATAATATCATCGTCACCGGGGATACGAACGGTGATGGAAAAACCAATATCACTGATTTGATTGCGGTTAAACAGAGTATACTTGGAAGATCATCATTGTCCAACATACAGAAACAGGCAGCAGATATGAATAATGACGGAAAAGTCAATATTACCGATTTTATCAAAGTAAAAGCAAAAATACTTGGAAGGGAATAATTACTAATGAAGAAAATAAATAAGATTCTTACTTTTATAGTTGTATTAACACTCTGTGTGATTTGCGGATTTAAGAAAACTGATGTCAATGCGGCATCTGCGGCACTTACAGGTCCTGGAACAGTAAGAGCCGGAGATACAATTACATTGAATCTTAATATATCATCACCGGGAAGTTATGGCTTTGAAGGCAGCCTTGCCTATGATGGCTCTGTTTCACTCGTAAGCATGAGTGCAGGAACAGGCGGTTGGAAGCTTGAACAGAACGGAAGCAGAGTTGTAGTATATGATGATGCACTGTCTAATCCTCTTGGAAATAACTCAACCGTAATAAAAGCAGTATTTAAGGTAAATAATGTGGCAACCGGAACCGGTATAAATATTTCTTTCAACGATATTGTTGTATCGGATGGTAACAATGAAAGCAGTATCGGAACAGCTAAATATTCGGTTGCAGTAGCCGCACCACTCTCCGGCAACAATAATCTTGGCTCATTGTCGATAGCCGGACATAACATTAATTTTAATGCATCGCAGACATCCTATGATATAGGAACTGTGGAGTTTTCGGAAAGCAGTCTTAACATCAGTGCAGCACCGGCAGATGCAACTGCTAAAGTATCGGTAGGCAATCCTGCACTTAACGTAGGTGCTAATACAATTACAATCAACGTAACTGCACAAAATGGTGCTGTTAAGACATACACTATAACAGCCAACAGGAAGCAGGACCCTGATTACAAGGAAAGCAATAATGCCAATCTTAGCGGTATAACTGTCAGTGAAGGAAAGTTATCTCCGAAATTTTCACCTGAAGTAACAGATTATGTCATATATGTACCATTTGAGACAAAGACAATTTCTGCAACAGGAACACTGCAGGATGAAAAAGGAAAACAGGTTCTTAACGGCCTTGTAGAAACATTAAAACAGGGTGAAAATAAAATGACAGTCACGGGTGTCGCTGAAGATGATTCAAAGAAGGTATATAACATTAACGTCGTTGTAATGCCGGAATACAAAGGAAAACTTCCATCTATATCAGGAGTTGAAACTGTAACGGAAGCTGAGACAGAAACGGTGGAAGAAACTGAAAGCACAACAGAAAGCGTATCTGCAACAGAAACTGATGAAGCAGCATCCGAAAATACCAAAAAATCAGGAATCCCGGTAGCAGTATTAATTATTACCGCATTTATAATGTTAGCAGCAGGCTATGGAATATGTTATGCGCTTATGACACGCGGAAATAAGAAGTCCATATAAAACTTATGGCTGAGGATGAGATTTTTATGTATGTATCTGAATTTGACAGGCAAGCCGAAAAATATTTAAAAGGTGAATAACAGAAGGTAATGGTTACTATGAAAACAGGTAAAAAAAACTATATCTTATACTTTGATCTACTCAATATATTTGCATGCTTTGCTGTAGTGGCATTGCATGTAAACGGAGCAGTTCACACATTTGCAAAGACAAGAAACTGGGTTTCATGTATGTTTATTGAAACTCTGTTTTACTTTGCGGTACCCGTGTTTTTTATGCTGACGGGTGCCACACTTATAAATTACAGAAAAAGATATGGCACAGGAACATTTTTTAAGAAAAGATTACTTAAGACACTTGTTCCGTTCATTATTTGGAGTATCATAGGAATATGCTGGTCAATATTTTATACAAAAGGAATGAAAATTTCCGATATCAATACACCGGCAAAATTTATCAGTGCCGTTATTAATTGTAAAGGAATGGGAATATACTGGTTTTTTCCGGCATTGTTTTCGGTATATCTGACAATTCCACTGTTTTCTCTTGTGGATGAAGAGAAGCGGATTGGCAAAAACGGAGTATTCACATATCTTATATTCTTGTATCTTATATTAAATGTTCTAATGCCTTTTATATGCAAAAAGGCAGAGATACAGTGGAACTATTCGCTAAGTACGGTGTGTTGCGGCGGATATACGGTGTGGATACTAATAGGATATTACCTTGCTAATATTGATATTAAAAAGAGCTTCAGAATCTTTATATATATTCTTGGACTGCTCGGTTTCTTTATGTATTTTTACCTGACAGTACAAAAATCCTTTAAAGCCGGAAACTTTGACAAAACCTATGCAGGATATATGAATATACCTGCGATGCTTATGGGAACAGCAGTCTTTGTGTTCTTTAAATACGGAAAATGGAATTTCATAGAGAAGCATGAAAAAGCCGTTAAGTTTGTAAGAAATCTCTCGGCAGCTAGCTTTGGGGTATATCTTATCCATTATTACATTAAAGATTTTTCAATCAGGCATTTTGAAATTGACCCAAGAAATACTTTATATAGAATTGCTGGAACATTTATTATATATGGGTTAAGTGTACTTATTGTCACTTTGATAAGGAAGATACCGGTGGTGAAGAAAATAGTACCTTAAATATAGGCTGTTAGGATAATTTTAAGCTATAGATGACAAACATATTTATTTGTGGTAAAATATTTTTACTTTTTTGGAGGAAACATAATATGGTAAATACCGATTATTTATATGACCATACTTTTTTTGAAAAACATTTTTCAAAATACCACTATGATAAAACCTCAAAGTTGTCTTATAAAGAATACTACAACTCATATATAGTTAATTCCTATATGGAAAACGGACATTATGTGGGTGGCGTTTATACGGAAAGTCTGGACTTCGTAGATGGAACCGCTATAAGACGAGGAATAGGCGAGGTAAATGATAAAAGCAGGATTGTTACCGGTTCAACAGAAGATGACACGGTAATATATATCGGAATGTTGGTTAATGTATGGGGACATCATCTGACGGATAATATAAAGCGTTTATGGTTCCTTGATTCGGATGAGTATAAGAGTAAGTATTCGGGATGTAAGCTTGTATATGTTTCCGCAGAAGGGCAGACTTCATATAAAGACATGCCTTTAAACATGAGAAAATTGCTGAGTATATTGGGAATAGATGAGAATAACATTACTCCCATTACCGATATAACAAGGTTCAAAAAGATTATTGTGCCGGATGAATCCTTCTATAACGACAAGGATGAGACAAGGTTTTTTACAAAAGAATATAAGGATACAGTTAATAAAATCCGCCAATATCAGAAAGAAAAGTTTGTTAAGGATGAGACTTATAAAAAAGTGTATTTCACATATTCAAGATTCAGTTCAGACAAGCAGGTCGGTGAAAATAAATTAGAAGATTTTTTCACAGGCTTAGGATATAAAATTATAGCACCTGAGAGATACAGTTTTGAAGAACAGCTTAATATTTTAGCGAATTGTGAGTGCTTTGCATCAACAATAGGCTCATGTTCCCATAATATAATTTTTCTTCCTGAGGGTGCAAGCGTATATTTAATTCCGAGGGCTTTTTATCTGACAGGTTATCAGGTAGCACTGGGTGAAGTGATTAATCTGAATATATATTATGTTGATTCCAGCCTTTCAGTACTTGTAAGAAGAAATAATCCATGGGAAGGACCGTTTTATTACATTCAGAGCGATAATCTGAAAAGTCTATTTAATATTGAGATAAAATATGACAAAAAGAGTATACGGAATAATTTACATGATATTAAAAAGTATTTGAGAATATCCAATAAATTAGACGATATCGAGAAAAGATATGAACCTGAGTATTACAGCAAAGAATTTGCAAAGTATTACGCAAGGTACAGAAATACAAAGAAATTATCAATCTTGATATGGAAGGTTATATATCGAATAAAAAGAAAATTTAAACACCATTAAGTGAAATTGTTGTAAATGGAGCGAAAAATGAAGAACATTTTTATTGTTGGAGCAAAAAATTGTGGGGCATACGGAGGATATGAGACATTCCTGGATAAATTAACAGAGTATCATCAGGATAATAAGAACATTAAATACCATATAGCCTGGAAAGGAACGGAAAGTAAGGAGTTTGAATACCATAACGCACATTGTTTTCAGATAAAAGTACCTAATATAGGACCGGCACAGGCAATTTATTATGATGTGGCAGCATTGAAGTATTGTATTAAATATATCAAAAAACATAATATTGCCAATCCAATTGTGTATGTTCTTGCCTGCCGCATAGGACCGTTTGCAAGGAAATTTCATAGACAGATTAATAATCTTGGCGGAAAGATGTATGTAAATCCCGACGGACACGAATGGATGAGAGCTAAATGGAGTAAGCCGATAAGATGGTATTGGAAAAAGTCTGAACAGTTAATGGTTAAAAACTGTGATCTTTTAATATGCGATAGCAGAAATATAGAAAAATATATTCACAAGAGTTATGAAAAATACAATCCAAAGACTACATTTATTGCATACGGCGCCGACCTTACCCCGAGTAAGTTGTCAGATGATGATGAAAAGCTTGCTAAATGGTATAAGGAAAAGAATTTAAGCAAAAAAGAATATTATCTGGTAGTCGGAAGATTTGTTCCGGAAAACAGTTTTGAAATTATGATTCGTGAGTTTATGAAGTCGGATTCTAAAAGGGATTTTGCTATTATTACAACTGCTGATGATAAATTTCAAGCACAGCTTGAGGACAGGCTTCATTACAAAAAAGATAAGCGTATTAAGTTTGTGGGAACGGTATATGACCAGGAATTACTTAAAAAAATCAGGGAAAATGCTTATGCTTATTTTCATGGACATACTGTAGGAGGAACTAATCCGTCTCTTATTGAAGCTCTTGGAAGTACCGACCTGAATTTACTTGTGGAAGTAGGCTTTAACAAAGAAGTAGCCGAGGACGGTGCTCTTTATTGGGGTAGGGAAGAAGGTTCTCTGGCACAACTGATAAATAAGGCAGACCGTCTCAGCGACGAAGAAATAGCAGAGCTTGGAAAAAAAGCTAAAGAACGAGTACGAAAAGAATATACATGGCAGAAGATTTCTGATATGTACGAAGCAATATGGAGAGAATGATATGAGCGTTATTTATGCGATACTGTACTATTTTAGACAGGCAACTAAGTTTTTATCTAAAAGAAGAGGAGCTACTTATGCGGGGAATTTAGACCCGTCATATCTATTTGCACCATCATACATTATTGAAAACAGGAAAAATAAAAAAATGTGGATCAGCATTGCAGTAATTTTCGGTGCAATGGCGGTCTATTTTGCTTTGCAGATTCTGGTTAATAAGGATGTCGATAAGGTAAAAGGTTTAATTACCATATTTAAAATATTAATCTGCACGGTTGTGCTTATGTACGGCATAAAGTATTACAACAGGGTCAGATTAAAACAGATTGCATATGCGATAACATATATGAATGTAATTTCCCTCGGATTTGCATTAATATTCAGAAATTGTTTCTTATGGAGAACACACGATTATATTAATAAATACACAACAACAAGACTTCAGTTGTTCTATCTTGAACCAAGTGAGTTGGGTTTTCATCTTGTACTTATTATGATAATCCTTCTTCACTATTTCTTTCAGGAAAAGAACAGAAGAGAAAAGCTTAAGCTAATAATTATGTTTGCATTAAACGGTATTGTGCTGTTTTTTGCAAGGTCAATGGGAGCAATATGCATAGGCGCAGTTACGTTTGCGGTAATGTTTATTGTTGACTGGATCAGAAATCATGACAGTAAGAAAAAAAATATAATCAATATTGTTATCATATGTTGTGTATTGGCAGCTATAGGTCTTATGTTTATTACCAAAAGTGACATTGCCAACAGAATTATTGATACAATAAACGGAAAAGATGCGTCCAACGGTTACAGAATAGGTGTATCTTTTGATGTCCTTAAAGCAAGTCTTAAAGATACAAAATTCATGGGTGTAGGATTCGGTAATCTCAACACACCGAAATTCAGGGCGAAATATTCATATCTCGGTCTTTATGAAGTACTTGCCAATTCCTTTATGTATTTTGTGATTGAGACAGGTATTTTTGGCATAATTGTACTTGCGGCGATTTTAGTCCTGCTTATTAAGGCATGTGTTAAGAAAAAAGATACGCTTCGTATCGGTATGGTAGCATTTCTTGTTACTTATCAGTTATTAGCAAGCCATTTCACCAACGGCGTTATCTGGCTCATTTATGGACTGATTTTAAGCGAAGCCGTATATGAAAAGAAAAGACATACAGAGGACGAAACAGTTTACAACAGCGATAAAAAGATTAATCTCTTATATTTACATGCAGGTGCCGAATTGTATGGTGCCGATAATGTTATGTATGAATTAATAAGAGGCCTTGATAAGGACAAATACAATATAGATGTTGTATTGCCATGTGACGGACCTTTGGTAAATAGAATTGGCGGAATAGACAAGGTTAATGTAGAGGTTATGCCATATCCGATTTTAAGAAGAAAATATTTCAATCTTAAAGGAATGGTTTCATACGCATTTAATTATATACGTTATTCTTTTAAGCTGATTCATTATGTTAAGAAACATAAGATTGACGTGGTTCACGTTAATACCACAGCGGTTCTTGAAGGAATTATGGTTAAGGCATTTTGTGAAGCTAAGATTGTATGGCATGTTCATGAGATAATTGTCAAACCGAGAAAAGTCGCAAAGCTTATTTATTACTGTGTAAATAAATGGTCGGATGAGATTGTAACCGTATCCAATGCGGTATGTGAAGCGGTTAAGACAACCAACGAATCTGTCAATGTAATATATAACGGCGTTGACAATAATAAGTTTAACGATAAAACAGCAGATTTAGATGCAAAGAGAAAAGAACTTGGCATAACAGGGGACAATATCATTGTAGGAATGGTAGGAAGGGTTAATGCGTGGAAGGGTCAGAATGACTTTGTGGACGCACTCAAACCTGTCCTTGAAAAACATGATAATGTAACAGCGCTTATGATAGGCGGTGTATTTGAAGGCGAAGAATGGAGAATGACTGAATTAAAGAAGAAAATCTCAGAACTCCACCTTGAAAACAGAATTGTAGTATCTGATTTCAGAAATGATATAAATGAAATATATAAGCTTATGGATATTTTTGTACTTCCAAGCACCAATCCCGACCCATTGCCAACCGTTGTTTTAGAGGCAATGGCAAACGGACTGCCGGTTGTGGGATATGAGCATGGCGGTGTATGTGAAATGGTAAAAAAAGACTACAACGGTCTACTTGTGCAGGTATGTAATCCAAGTGCCATGGCAGAGGCAATAGAAAAGCTTATCACCGATACGGAATTAAGAAAAGAATTTGGCAGACACTCCGTTGAAAGACAGCACAGTATGTTCTCACTTACGGCATATATAAATAATTTTGACAGACTTTATACAAAAACAATGGGTGAAATACAATGAATGTTTCAATAATTACTTCTTTTTATCACGGAAATAAATATATTAACCAATATATTGATATGATTAAATCATTAAAACTGGAAAGCGATGACAGTCTTGAAGTCATTATGGTAAATGACAGTCCGGAGGAACCTTTGGCACTGCCTGAATATGGTAATATTGATATAAAGGTTATAGTCAATGAAGTTAATTCAGGAATCCATAAGGCAAGGGTAAACGGATTGTCACACGCTAAAGGCGATTACGTTATTTTTGTTGACCAGGATGATTTACTTATGCCTGATACGATTTTAGACTATAAACATAAACTTGTTGATGAAGATTTAATTATTGCAAACGGAATTTACGAGTTAAAAGATGAGAAAAAGCCTATATTCCGAACCAAAAGGTCCCAGTGGTTTGCTTCCAAAAAACTGGGATATGTATATGTAAGAAATCTTATAGTATCTCCGGGACATTGCATTATTAGAAAGGCTTCAATTCCTAAAGAGTGGACAAACAATTTTATGAAGATAAACGGGTCTGATGATTATTTCCTGTGGCTTCTGATGTTTTACTACAAAAAAAAGGTAAACTATCTTTATAAAACAGAATATATTCACAAAGACACGGGAGCTAATTTATCCTTTGATGAAGAAAAAATGCTGAAGTCCTCAATGAGCTTTATCGAGGTGATGAAGAATATTGACCCTAAGTTTGTAAAGTATGCAGAAAAAATCGAAAAAGTAATAAAGTTCAAATATGATTATAAGTTTGGAAGCGTAAGTAAAAAGGTGTTAATAATAATGAAACACCCTGTAATTTTCTTTATAAATACAGTGTACCATTTTGTTTTCAAAGGAATTTAACATAAGGAGAAGTCATAATATGAAAAATCATAATATTTTAGTTATACATGCACATACGGAAAACAGAGGCGATGAAGCTGCTGTTAAAGCAATGATAGCCGCCATAAAAGAAAAAGAACCTGATGCAAATATATGTATTTCTTATAACGGACCTACGTTTTATCCTAATATGGACAATGTAAAAGAAATCTGCAGATTCCCTAAGATTGCGTCAAGGCTTGCACAGCTTGACTTCTTCTTAATACTTATGACTAAAGGAAAATTATCCGTCACTAAAGAGGGCAGGGAATTTATCAATGAAGTAAAAAAAGCGGACATCGTTCTTCACGCACCGGGAGGACCTTCTATCGGAGATATTTATGAAGAATCCGAATGGTTATACCTTAAAAGACTTCAACTGATAAAGAGAATGGGTATTCCTTATATGTTCTACGCACCGTCCATGGGACCCTTTAAGAATGAAAAAAGGAACAAACAGAGAAAAGCGATATTACGGGATGCAGAGAAAATTGTGCTTAGGGATCCAATCTCACTCAAATATGTAAATGAGTTTCTCGGCGAGGATAAAGCGGTGCTGGCACTTGACTCCGCATTCCAGAACAATATTGATGGGGATGTTTATGAAAAATTATATGACGGTTATACTGAATTAAAAGATTTTATGGCAAAGCATGAGAAGTGTATAGGTATTACGATAACCGATTTGTTATGGCATCCGAAACATAGGAATAATAAAGAATTATTAAGTAAAATAGAGAAGAGTTTTAAAGAAAATATTGAAAAACTTACCTCTGAAGGTTACGGAATTGTTTTTATTCCGCAGTTATACGGAATACTTGATGATGAAAAATTAATGAACGGCTATTGTATAAATGATAACTGTTTTACGATTACTTCCAAGTCGGAAAAATACGATTCACAGTTTCAGCAGTATGTTATATCAAAATTATATGCTGTAATAGGAATGAGATACCACAGCAATATTTTTTCAGCAAAGCAGCTTACGCCGTTCATATCAATCACTTATGAACAGAAAATGCTTGGCTTTATGAAAGAATCGGGACTTGAAGAGTATTGCATTGATGTGAATGAACTTAATGAGGACATTCTTTGGAAAAAATTTAATCATCTTGTTGAGAACTATGATGAATATGTGGGTAAATTAAAACAGTTAAAGACTGTGCTTCAAAATAAGGCGCACATAACAACAGATGAGTTGTTTAAGACATTGGAAATTCTGAGGTAATATTATGGAAATAAAAGATTTTTTAAGATGTATAAAAAGAAATTATCTGATAAGGAGAGAATTCAGACACGAATGTAAGGAATACATTAAGTATAATTACAACAACCCTAATCAGAAATCCTTTAATTCATATCAGGCAAAGATATATAGACAGATTCATGTTATTGAAAAAGCATTGTCTCTTTCAAATACAAGAAAAGGCTTTGGAACGGCAAGAGTACAGGAGCTTTTTGTTATGATGGACCAGTATCTGGCACTTGGATTTGATACTGAGGAATATGTATTTCAGGCTGCAATAGAGGCTTTAAACAGATATATTGAGTTCCAACATTCCGTTGATTATGATGTCACGGAGATTGAAAAACGTGCAGAAAAGTACCAAACCTTCTACAAACATAACGAAAATGTGGATGCCGGTGCAAAGGAAGCGGATTATATGTCAATAAAAAAGGCTGCAGGAGAAAGTTTTGATAAATTTGTTTTTTCAAGACATTCAGTAAGACAGTTTGACACATCCAAAAAAGTAGCTGTTGAGGATATAGAAAAAGCCGTTGCTTTGGCAAAGAAATCACCTTCCGCATGTAACAGACAGGCATCAAAGGTATATGTATTTGAAAACAGCGAAGACAATTCATATATAGGTAAATATGTAAAAGGCAACACGGGCTTTGAAGCAGAGGTTGATAAATATCTTGTAGTAACTGCCGACAGAGCATGCTTTTATAATGCAATGGAAATTAATCAGGAATATATCGACGGTGCCATATTCGGAACTGTTTTAACCTATGCCCTGCATTTTTATGGTATTGCTTCCTGCATCCTACAAAACGGACAGGATTATAAAGCAACAGATGCATTGAAGGAAAGACTTGGTATTCCTGAAAGTGAACGAATAGTATTTTTTATTGCTATTGGAGCATATAAAGAGAATTTCAAGACAGCGGTATCGCAGAGAAAAAAGATGGAAGATGTTTTAATAGTAAGAAAGTAGGCGGATATGGATAAAGATAATTATATTGTTACAGTTGTAGTTCCTGTATATAATCACGAAAGATATATCGAACAGGCAATTATGAGTATATATAATCAGAAAACCGATTATAAATATAAGGTCCTAATTGGAGAGGACAAGTCTACAGATAATTCAAGGGAAATACTTAAAAAATTGCAAAAAAAATTACCTGAAAATTTTATTTTTCTGTATAGAGAACAGAATATGGGAATACAGAATTTCTACGATATGTATGAGAGAATAACAACCAAGTATTATATCGTGCTTGAAGGTGATGATTTTTGGTGTGATGACAAAAAATTGCAGAAACAGATTGAGTTTATCGAAAAACATCCGCAATATATAGGTGTAAGCCATTGGATTAATATTGTTGATCAAAACGGAAATGACAGCAATGTTGACAGAAAAGAAATTACAGGCGAATACAGATTTAAAGATTACAAAAATGGAAGAATGCCGGGACATACCTCATCAAAACTATTAAAATATGAATTTTATGATTATAAAAAGAAATATATTAACAGATTTACAGATTTAAAATATCCCGGGGATCAGATAGAAGCTTTTCTGATTGCAGATTTGTTTAAAATATATTGTATACCTGAGAAAATGAGCAGCTACAGATATATTACTGATTCAGGTACAAGTTATTCAGCTACCCATAAATTTGACAGTAATGCAAAAATTAACAGAATAAAATTTTATTATTATAATTATATTTTTTCAAAAGAAAACAATGGAAATAATAAAATAACTGAATTAAGCCAGCTTCAATACATATTTTTTATGTATAGATTTAGAAAAGATTTGAAAATTCCCAAGGAACTGCTTAAAAAAGAAATAAGAAAAAGTGGTAAGACATTTAAAATATATATATTTATTCTTGCTAGAATAAAAATAGCACTTTTTGCAAAAATAGGTGGAATTTTTAAGAAAAATAAAAGAAAAATCCGAAACTAAAGTAGAGGTGCAAAATGGCGGAAGAAAATTTAAATAAAAAAGTATTTTCAGGACTTATTTGGAAATTCGGGGAAAGATTCACTGCAGAACTTGTAACATTTGTTGTTTCAATTGTATTAGCCAGATTATTGATGCCGGATGATTATGGTGTCATTGCTCTTATGATGGTTTTTATTACTATAGCGAATGTTTTTGTAATAAACGGTTTTGGAAATGCACTTATACAAAAAAAGAATGCAGATAATAGAGACTTTTCGTCTGTTTTTTATTTTAATATTATTTTTTCAATTGCAGTTTATTTTATACTTTTTGCTTTTGCACCTGCAATAGCAAGATTTTATCATATGCCGGTTATTTGCCCTGCTCTCAGGGTTTTATCACTTAGAATTGTTATAGCATCGGTTAATTCCGTTCAACAGGCGTATGTTTCAAGAAATATGTTATTTAAGAGGTTTTTCTGGTCAACTTTATTTGGAACATTGTTATCTGGTGTTGTTGGAATAGTGATGGCATATAAGGGCTGTGGTGTATGGGCTATAGTTGCACAATATCTTACAAATACATGTGTCGATACGATTGTCTTATGGATAACGGTAAAATGGAGACCTGAAAAGTATTTCTCATTTAGAAATCTTGGAGAATTAATTTCTTATGGATGGAAAATTCTTGTGTCAGGATTACTTGATACAGGTTATAATCAGTTAAGAAATCTTGTTATTGGAAAGAAATATAGTTCTGCAGATTTAGCACAATATAATAAAGGACAGCAGTATCCCCAGCTTATTGTTACAAATGTTATTTCGTCAATTAGTGGAGTGCTTTTTCCGGCTATATCAAAATGCCAGGATGATTTGAACAATGTCAAAAATATCACAAGAAGGGCAATTAAAGTAAGTTCGTATGTTATGTGGCCATTAATGATTGGACTTGCGGTTATTGCAAGACCTTTAGTAATTGTAATGCTGACTGAAAAATGGCTTCCATGTGTACCTTTTGTTTGGATTGCATGTTTTACTTTTGGATTGTATCCGATTCATTCTTCTAATCAGGAAGCAATAAAAGCATTAGGCAGAAGTGATTTGTTTCTTAGACTTGAAATAATAAAAAAAACAATTGGTGTTACAATCCTGATTATCTCTATGAGATATGGTGTTATGGCAATTGCGTTAAGCCAGATTGTTACATCAATTTTAAGTACATTTATTAATGCATCCCCTAACAGAAAATTATTAGGGTATAGTTATATCGAGCAGATAAAAGATATGATACCCTCATTTGCATTAGCGGTGGCTATGGGCATTGTAATATATCCATTAGCATTTATAATTAAAAACAACATTCTGTTGATAATAGCTCAGGTAATAGCCGGAATATTTATTTATATAGGTCTTACAAAAGTATTTAAAAATGATAATTTGAGTTATTTACTTAAATTTGTTAAAAGAAAACGGCAATAAATGGAGGTTTTATAATGAAAAAATTAATGATTTTAGGCGGATCGAGATATGCGGTGCCAGTTATAGAAACAGCTCATAATTTGGGATTATATGTAATTACTTGTGATTATTTGCCAGATAACATAGCACATAAATTTTCTGATGAATATTGCAATGTCAGTATTATTGATAAAGAAGCTACTTATGAGGCTGCAAAGAGATTAAAAATTGATGGCATTGTTTCTTTTGCATGCGATCCTGGGGTTGCTACAGCAGCTTATATAGCTGAGAAAATGGGGTTGCCATTCCAGTGCTCATACAGAGCAACAGAAATATTGCAGGATAAAGGATTGTTTCGCCAATTTTTAACAGAAAATGGATTTAATTGTCCTCATGCTAAAAGATATGAAGATAAAAAATCACCATTTAATGATATTGATTATTTTAATTGGCCGGTTATTGTTAAACCTACTGATTCAGCAGGTAGTAAAGGAGTTACAAGAGTTGACAGGGTTGAAGATCTTGCTGATGCAATCAATGTTGCATTAGGAGGAGCACATAACGGAGCATTCATTATTGAAGATTTTCTTACCTTTGAAGGATATCATTCATCAACGGATCCATTTACCGTAGATGGACAGTTAAAATTTGCAACTTATTCTGATCAGTTATTTGATCCTGAAGCAGACAATCCTTATACACCTGCGTATATTATCTGGCCATCAACTATGAAACAGGAACATCAGGATTATCTTACCTCAGAAATTCAAAGACTTATGACACTTTTGAATATGAAAACAGGAATTTATAATATTGAAACTTGTGTTGCAAATGGCAAGCCTTACATTATGGAGGTTTCGCCAAGAGGTGGCGGATGTAAAATTGCAGAGCTTCAGAGAATGGCATATGGAGTTGATTTAATAGAAGCAGAGGTAAAAAAAGCTGTTGGAATGCCTATTGATGAAATCAAACAGACGGAGTGTGACGGATGTTGGTGTGAGATGGTTGTACATGCCAGACCTGGAAAAAGCGGTATATTAAGATCAGTTACGGTTGACTCTGATATAAAAGAAAAATATTTAAAGGTAGTTGATCTTTCAGCTAAACCGGGTGATTTTGTACAGCCTTTTACCGGTGCTAATATGTCACTTGGAGATATGTTTTTTAGATTTGATGATAGAACAGAATTGGAAACTGTCATGTCTAAATCAAATGAATGGTTGCACATTGAACTTGATGAAAAATAAATATTGTGAAAGGATTTTTGTATATGAAGAAGATTATTGTTTTTGGAGCAAGTGGTGATACAGGAAAGTATTTTGTAGATTATTTATTAAATACTGTACATACTGATTTTGAAATAATTGCATCAGGAACAAAAGATTGCAGATATTATGAGCATAACAATATTAAATATATTAAAGTTGATATTACCCAAAAGAAAGATTTTGATAAATTACCTAAAGATGATGTGTATGCTGTTGTCGATTTAGCAGGATTTATGCCGGCGAGAATGAAAGGCTACGATCCATATAAATATATAGATGTAAATATAACAGGTAATTTAAATATATTAGAATTTTGTAGGAAAAACCATGTTTCTAAAATTCTGTATGCTCAGAGTTTTGGCGATATAAAGAATTATGCAGAAAAAGATATACTGTTAAAACCGGATATGAAGCCGGATTTCAGCTATAATACTGATCATACAATATATGTTATGACAAAGAATTTCACAGTTGATATGATAAAAAATTATAATCAAATGTATGGAATCAGCGCATTTATTTTTAGATTACCAACAATATATTTATATTCCAAAACAGATACATACTTTGTCGATGGAGAAGAAAGAAAAATTGGCTACAGGTTACTGATTGACAATGCAATTGAAGGGAAAGATATAGAAATATGGGGAGACAAAACCAGAAAAAAAGATATGGTTTACGTCAAAGATTTTTGCCAGATGATGTATAAGGCATTAATTTCAGATATAAAATTCGGACATTATAATGTAGGCACAGGTGTTGGAACTTCATTAGAAAAACAAATTGAAGGAATTATAGATGTTTTTTCAGATGGAGTGCATAAATCTAAAATTATTGAACGAAAAGATAAACCAAATTCACCACAATACATAATGGATATTCAGAATGCGAAAGATGAATTAGGATATGAGCCTAAATATAATTATATAGAAATGCTTAAAGATTTAAAACGTGAAATGAATGAAAAAAGATTTGATTGTTAGCATGCTGTTTATATGACAAAGTTGACAAAGAATACTTTGCATAGTATAAAATATGAGAATATAAAAGATTATTGCAAATTGATTTAGGAGATATTACTATGGATGAAAAAATAATGGTTACCAGATCATCAATGCCACCAATGGAGGAATTTATTGAAGAAATAAAGTCAATATGGGAAACTCATTGGCTGACTAATATGGGTGAAAAACATAAAACACTCGAAAAATTACTTAGAGATTATCTCGGTGTTGAGAATGTGTCTCTTATGACCAATGGGCATCTTGCCCTTGAACTGGGTATTCAGGCTATGAATCTTAGTGGAGAAGTAATTACCACACCTTTTACGTTTGCTTCTACAACCCATGCCATAGTAAGAAACGGGCTTACACCGGTTTTTTGTGATATAGAAAAAGACACTTTTACAATTGATGTAAATAAGATAGAGAGTCTTATTACAGATAAAACAACTGCTATTATGCCGGTGCATGTATATGGTAATATTTGCAATATTGAAGCTATTGAAGATATAGCCAAAAGACATAATCTTAAGGTTATATATGATGCAGCACACACTTTTGGAGAAAAATATAAAGGAAAAGGAATTGGCTCATTTGGGGATGCGTCGATGTTTAGTTTCCATGCTACAAAGGTGTTTAATACCATAGAAGGTGGAGCTGTATGTTACAAGGATAGTGATTATGGCCTGGATTTATACAGGTTAAAGAATTTTGGTATCAGAGATCAGGAAACAGTTGATGCTGTCGGAGCTAATGCCAAGATGAATGAATTTCAGGCAGCAATGGGAATATGTAATCTCAGGCATATTGACGAAGAAATTACAAAACGTAAAACAGTATATTTCAGATATCGTGAAAATCTCAATGATGTAAAAGGAATTCATATGCCGGAACTTAACCCTGATGTAAAATATAATTATGCATATTTTCCAATTGTGGTTAATCCTGAATTGGCGGGATTTAGCAGAGATGATGTGTTCAATGAATTAATGAAAGAAAATATTTATTCAAGAAAGTACTTCTATCCGATTACCAATGCGTTTGATTGTTATAAAGACAGATTTTGTTCCGGAGATACACCAATTGCACTTGATATTTCCAATAAAGTTCTTACATTGCCAATGTATGCAGATTTAACAATAGATTCTGTTGATAAAATATGTTCTATAATTAAAAGATTAGCATAAAAAAATAGGAGAAATTATGGAAAAATTAAGAAAAATATACATTTACGATATGTTAAAATACTCTATAAAAAAGTATATGACTATTATAATATGTCTGATTTTAAGTTGTTGTCTGGTATTTATGTATTGTAACAAAAAAACAGATTTAGTGACTGTACCAAAGGAAAATTCGGAACTTACACAGACAGATGTAAATGCAGTAAATAATATGGTAACAGTAAGGTCATTATATAATACAGCCACATATTATTATTATAACGGCGTTTTGAACCGTATCTCTGCTTTGGCAGTACCTAAAAATATTGTACAGTACAAAGTAAGCGGAATTGATAACGCCGCGGATGTATGTAATATTCTTGCGGCAAGTCTTAAAGAGGACGGCGTAAGAACAAGCATACTTGACAAATACAAAGGTATTACAAACGGTTCGGAATATGACACTCTTATCAGCGCAGAGGTAAACGATAACTTTTTTACCATAAAGATTGTGGGACAGAATAAAGATATGTGTCTTGAGATGACATCAATTATCGAAGCTGCCGTTCTCGAAAAATTTGACGGGATAAAATCAGAATATTCAAGTGCCGCATTGACAAAGACCAATGAATATTATGATAGCAGCATGGATGATGATATACTTGAAGCACAGAAGCTTAAAAAGAGTGTATTTGAAAGAGCGTATAATGATTATAAGACCGCACTTTCAATCTTATCCACAAAACAGAAGCAGGAATATAACAGAAGAATATCCGGAACAACAGCTGACAGTACCGATAGCGATACTTCTGTAGAAAAAAGTTCATTCAAACAGTATGTTAAGAATTATATGACCCCAAAATGGCTTCTTATCTCACTTCTTGCAGGTATTCTGTCAGGTATAGTCGTTAATTGCATCATATACTGCTTTAGGAAAACGATTAGGAACATTTATGAAATAGAAGATTTCCATAAATATGGATTTGTATTGGATTGTAACCATAAAAATAATAAAGACAAAGGTTATGACATTAATCTTATACAGAAGAAGCTTGGTGACAGTAACGAAACTGCGGTTTACTTAGATATAGATTGTGAGTTGTCAGAGAAGAATAATGAATTTATCGAATCATTAAAGGCACAGCTTAAGAAGAAGGGGTATGAACCGTCAGTAATCGGCTCTGCCATAGATGATAACGGTGATCTGAATGTAAAACATGGTACCGTTATTCTGGTAAGAAAAGTCATGAAGTCACGTTATGACTTATTATGCAAAGAAACACAGATTTATAAAGATAATGACGTAAATGTGGTAGGAGTTATAGCCTTTTAACAAGGATAGGTGGTAATATGAACATTAAGATTTTAGTAGCCGCACATAAGAAATACCGGATGCCGGAAGATAAGATATATTTCCCTGTCCAGGTTGGCTCATATGGAAAAGAGAATATAGGATTCGCCAGAGATGACGAGGGCGATAATATTTCACAGAAGAATCCTTATTTTTGTGAACTGACAGGCCTATACTGGATATGGAAGAATGTAGATGCGGATTATTACGGACTTGTTCATTACAGACGTTATTTTTCGGCTGTTCCTAAGATTAAAAGGACTTCACATGATAAGTTCAGATATATTCTTGACGAGGCAACCCTTGAGAATATACTTAAGGATTATGATATTGTTGTGCCTAAGAAGAGAAAGTATTTTATTGAAAGTCTTTATTCCCACTACGCACATACACATTATGAAGAACACATCCTGATTACAGAGAAAGTAATTAAGGAGATATGTCCTGATTATGAAGCGTCATTTAAAAAGGTAATGAAAAGCAGCAGTGCCCATATGTTTAACATGATGATAATGAGCAAAGAAAAATTTAATGAATATTGCAAATGGCTTTTTGATATTCTTTTTGAAATAGAAAAGAGAATAGATATTACACAGTATGATGCTTATCAGGCAAGATTGTTCGGAAGAATCAGTGAATTGTTACTTGATGTATGGATAGGAAAAAATTCATACAGATATAAGGAAGTCGGATTGCTGTATATGGAAAAAATGGATTGGAAAAACAAGATTTGTTCGTTCATTAAAGCAAAATTTGGTGGAAAGAAATATGACAGGAGCTTTTAGTCAATGAATAAAAAAGCTGCATACAGACCGGATGAATTAATTTTTCTTATGGCTGTTATAATTTTTTACATATCTGTTTTATTAAATCTGACTGTTATTAAGGTTAGGTTTGGACAGGTATATACATTATGTATGTATTTACAGAAATTGTCTTACATTCTTCTGGCAATATCTGTTTTATTCCAGACGTACAGAACGTCAAATTTTTATATTGGAATTATTATGATATGCGTATCGGTGATTGCCGCAATAACCTCAGGAGAAAGTATTGTAATGTGGGGTGTGATTGCAATTGTTGCCGGTAACTGCACTAACTCCCGCAAAGTTATAAAGGCAGTATTGATTACACAGATTGTTGTATTTGCCATAACATTTATATTATGTGGAGCCGGTGTGATACAGGACTATATTTTTGATCCGGAAACAAGAGCCAGACATTCCCTTGGATTTACATGGACAACTACACCAATTATAATTTTTATGTTTATGATTATGGAATATTGTTATCTTAGAAGCAGGGATTTAACATTATTTGAGATATGCCTGCTTGAAGTTTTAATGACAATATTGTTTGTACTTACCAATACGAGAATGTGTTATGCAGTAACAACCTTAATGCTTATTGTTATTGCATTGAATAAATATTTTAAATGGAGACCTGCTAATAAAGTTAAGAAGAATATGGGTAAGGGCATGGTAATCATACCATGGATTATATTCGCCTTTGTTCTGACTGTATCCTTTATGTACAGTAACAGTGCAAGCTGGGAAAAGGTTAATCTGTTTTTCAATTTTAGACTGAGCCTAGCCCATAATGCCATAAATACTTATGGGATACACCTTGTGGGAAACCCAATAAAGTGGATTGGATTTGGATATGGTGGAATTGATGGAATATATAATTATGTTGACAGTTCATATATCCAGGCACTGTTGTCATATGGCGTTTTATTTATGATAATGATATTAGCTGTTTACAGTTGCATATTTAAACATGCTAAGAAAAACGGTTATGCAATTGTAATAGCTGCGGCACTTTTAATTTCAATAACAGAACCAAGACTTTGGAATCTTACCTTTAACCCATTGCCTTTCTTATTAATTGATGCGGTTAAGGATAGGAACAGTTTTAGCACACAAGAGGTAGTATCGAATGTTTAATATTTTGATATTCGGAATGAATGACAATCCCGGAGGGGTTGAAAGCTTCCTGATGAATTACGCAAGAAATTTTGATAAAACCAAGGTTCATATGGATTTCCTTTGTAATACAAAGGTTGTTGCGTATGAAAATGAGCTTACGGATATGGGCTGCAGGGTAATTAAAGTTACCGCAAGAAGAGATAATCCTGTCAGATATAAAAAGGAAATGAAAGCTTTTTTTAAGGAGCATGCCGCAGAATATGATGTGATATGGGTTAATCTTTGCAGTCTTGCCAATATTGATTATTTAAAAATGGCTAAAAAATACGGAATACCTGTAAGAATTATACACAGCCACAATTCAAGAAACATGGATTCCAGACTTCGTGGTATTCTCCACAAAATCAATAAAAAGAAAATCGGCAGGATAGCAACCGACTATTGGGCATGCTCGTATGAGGCAGCAAAGTGGTTTTATCCTGATAAAATAATCAATTCCGACCAATACAGGCTTATATATAATGCGATAGATACTTCCTCATATAGGTTTAATGAGGATATAAGAGATAATTACAGAAAAGAACTTAATATAGAAGATAAAATTGTGCTTGGACATATCGGACGTATGCACTTCCAGAAAAACCAGTCCTTTTTATTGGAAATATTCGCGGAATTTAAGAAAATACACAGCAATTCGGTACTTATGCTTATTGGACAGGGCGAAGATGAGGATATGCTTCACGAAAAAGCAAAGCTGTTAGGTATAACAGACAGCGTGATGTTTATGGGCATCAGAAATGACGTGAAGAATCTTTTGATGGCTATGGATGTTTTTGTATTTCCGTCGTTATTTGAGGGATTAAGTGTGGTTGCTATGGAGGTACAGTCATCAGGTCTTCCGGCAGTTGCATCGGATAATGTAATTCCCGATTATGCGGTGGCTGATGAGAACTTTCACAGAATAAGCCTTGAAAGAGGAGCTGCTGACTGGGCAAAGGAAGCAGACCTGCTTCTTAAAAGTGATGATATTAATAGGAAAAATGGCGTAGATAAAGTAAAAGCTGCGGGATTTGACATAGTCAGTCAGGCAAAAGATTTGCAGGACTGGTTTCTGGCAAAAAAGCGTTAATTACGTTGAAAGGATTGTAATTATGGATATAGATGTTGTAATTCCTTGGGTAGACCCATCGGATAAAGCTTGGATTGAGAGTAAAAATAAGTATCTTGGTATTGAAGATTTAAATAAAATCGATAATTCTAATAATCGTTTTAGAGATTGGAAAAATTTTAAATATGTATTTCGTGGGATAGATAAATTTATGCCCTGGGTTCATAAAATATACTTGGTAACATGTGGACAGACCCCTGATTGGATGAAAAAAAATTTAGACGATGATAAACTAGTATTGGTAAATCATAAAGACTATATTCCGGAAAAATATTTGCCAACGTTTAATGTTAATCCAATAGAATTAAATCTTCATAGAATCAAGGGATTATCGGAACATTTCATATATATGAATGATGATTATTTTATTATTAATGAAACAAAGCCTGATGATTTTTTTGTTGATGGTTTACCATGTGATTATGCACTTGAGGATCCGATTACTCCAAATCATAAGGATGTATTTAATGATATTCTTATTAATAATATGATTTTGTTGAACAGCAGATACGACAGAAGAGAAGTATTGAAGAAACAGAGAAAAAAATTTTATTCATTATGTGATAAAAAAGCATTTTTGACAAATATGTGTTTAAGACCATTAAAGCGTAATGATTTTTTTGGACTGCATTATTCTCACCTTGCTACTAATATTTTAAAAAGTACTATGGAAAAATTATGGGATGAAAATTATGAAACATTAGATAAAACAAGTGCTAATAAATTTCGTAATTCAGATGATGTAAATCAGTTTATTATCAAAAATGAGCAGTATGTTACAGGTAAATTTCATCCATATAATGTAAACAAATTTGGAAAAGCGATTCATTTGGATGATTCTGTGGATGGTGCGGTTGACGAATTATGTGATGTAATAACAAATAGTAATTATAAAATGATTTGTATTAATGATTTTAATATTGTTGATTTTGACAGAACTAGAGAAAAAGTTAACAGAGCTCTTGACATTATATTACCGAAACCATCAAGATGGGAGGTTGAATAATGGATAATATGAGGCATATTTTAATTGCTGGATTAACAGAAAATAAGGGTGGTTTGGAAAGCTATATAATGAATATCTATAGGAATTGCGACAGAGATAAAGTCCAATTTGACTTTGCGGTATTTGGAGACAAGAAAATAGCATATACGGATGAGATAAAATCCCTTGGCGGAAGAGTATTTCATATTCCGAGAAAAAAACAGTCCGTAAAAGAGCATTACGGTATGATGAAAAAAATATTTGAGAATACTCCGTACGAAGCGGTGTATTTCCAATTTAACATGAAGCCGTTAAGCCTTGATTTATTCAGATATGCCAAGAAATATGGTGTTAAAAAGAGAATAATCCATTCCCACAATACCACAGAGCCAAAGATGTCCATTAAAGACCGTATAAGGGAAAAACTTGCAGATATGAAGCTTGATAAATATGTTAATTATCGTTTCGCGTGCTCTTATGACGCAGGTAAATGGATGTTTGGAAACAGGGACTATAAAGTAATACCTAATTGTGTTAATTGTGACGATTTTAAGTACGATACGGATAGAAGAAACGCAAAAAGAAGAGAATTGGGACTTGAAAATAAATATGTTATCGGAACGGTAGGTCGTTTGCAGCCAGCGAAAAATCCGGAATATATAATTGATATAATTAATGAATGTGTGAAAATAGATAAAGAATGTGTTTTGGTTCATATTGGTGATGGAAATCTTAAAGATAAGATAAATAATAAAGTTGAAAAGCTTCATTTGGAAGATAATGTTAAAATGCTTGGTGCAAGAACAGACATCTCAGAACTTATGAATGCAATGGACGCATTTATTCTTCCTTCGTTACATGAAGGTTTTCCTATCGTACTTGTTGAAGCACAGGCGACAGGATTAAGGTGTTATGTGGCAGATAATATTACAAGGGACTGTAACATAACCGGCAATGTGAAATATCTGCCTATAGACGTTACTCCTGAGGTATGGGCTGAGACAATAGCACAGGATAAAGATATTGAAAGAAGAGATATGTCGGATATAGTCAGGAAAAAAGGCTATGACATTAAAACGATGGCAGAGGAAATGGAGAAATTTTTTCTTAGTTAAATATCTGTATATAATAGAAAGGACTTACCATGACACAAAATATAGCAGCGGTTGTTGTAACCTATAACAGAAAAGCTTTACTTAAAAAATGTATTGACCATATTCTTAAACAGAGTGCCGGAGCACCTGATATTCTTGTAATAGATAATGCCAGTACGGACGGAACCGAAGGCTTCATTACCGAGGAATATAAGGATGTACCTGAAGTAAAGTATTATAACACGGGTGCCAATCTTGGCGGAGCGGGTGGTTTCTCCTATGGAATTAATAAAGCCGTATGCCTTGATTATGAATATCTCTGGATAATGGATGATGATACCATTCCGGAGGAGGATGCTCTTTCAGAACTTATTAAGGCGGATAATCTGCTTGACGGTAATTACGGCTTTCTTTCAAGCTATGCAAAATGGATTGACGGAACACCTTGTGAGATGAATGTGCCTGCCATAAGTTATAAATGGCGGGAAAATATTAATCTCATGGATAAAAAAATGATAAGGCTTGATTCTGCTTCATTTGTATCAATGTATATTAAAGCCTCCGTTGTAAAGGAAGTGGGACTTCCTATAAAAGAATTTTTTATATGGGCGGATGATGTTGAATATTCTTTGAGAATATCGGAGAAACATCCATGTTACTTTGTATATGGAAGCCAGGTTGTCCATGAGATGGGCAGCAATAAGGCAACCGCTATCTGGGAAACTGATATGGACAGAATTGACAGATATAAGTGTCTTTATCGTAACAGATATTATATTGCCAGAAGAAAAAGCAAGAGAGAAGTGTTTAATTTCTGGATTAATATTAAAAATACCATCAAAGACATTAAGAAGTCGGGATGTTCTGACAAGAGAAAACGTATTAAGATTGTACGAAAAAGTGCTTTAAGCGGATTGAAATTCAAGCCTTCAATCGAGTATCCGGGAGAAAAAGAAAATGGACGTTAAGCATAAATCAGTTAAAGTTAATATGATTATGAATGCGATACTTACAATGTCCTCATTTATTTTTCCGTTGATTACATTCCCCTATGTATCACGTATTCTTTTGGCTGAGGGAACGGGCAAGGTTAATTTTGCCACATCCATAATTGCGTATTTTGCAATGTTTGCCCAGCTCGGAATACCTACTTACGGTGTTAAGGCGTGTGCCAGGGTCAGGGATAATAAGGAGGAACTTTCACGCACCGCACATGAGATATTGAGCATCAACCTTTTTATGTGCGTAATCGTGTATATTACTTTTTTTATATCATTAAAGGCAGTGCCTAAGTTTGCAAGTGAACGAACGCTTATGCTGATTGTAAGTATTACGATTTTCCTCAATGCAATCGGTGTTGAATGGCTCTACAAGGCAATGGAGCAATATACTTATATAACGGTAAGGTCGGTTATTTTTAAACTTGTGGCACTTATTGCAATGTTTCTGCTTGTGCATACAAAGGAAGATTACGTTATATACGGGGCAATTTCGATTTTTGCGTCGGGAGCTTCCAATGTGCTTAATTTTATAAATGTAAGGAAACTTATATATGTAAAACCGGTGGGTGGATATTGCCTGAAAAGGCATTTTAAGATGATTGCTGTATTTTTTGCAATGTCTGTTGCGACCACAGTGTATACAAACCTTGATACTGCCATGCTCGGTTTTATGAAAACCGATACGGATGTTGGATATTATTCGGCAGCGGTTAAAATTAAGACCATTCTTGTAAGTTTTGTAACTTCGGCAAGCTCTGTGCTTTTACCGAGAATGACATATTATATTGAGAATAATGAGAAGAGCGAATTTGACAGAATTGCCAAAAAGACGATGAAATTTATTTTCCTACTTGCATCACCCTGCGTAATTTATTTTATGATTTTTGCAAAAGAAGGTATATATGCCCTATCGGGTAATGGATTTGCAGGGTCCGTGCTTCCGATGCAGATTATAATGCCAACATTGCTTCTTATCGGCATTACTAACGTTATCGGTATTCAGATTATGGTGCCTATGGGAAAAGAAAAACATGTTCTTTTTTCGGAAATTGCAGGTGCTCTTGTGGATCTTGCAATAAATGCTGCACTTATTCCGGAATATGGTGCGGCAGGTGCGGCAATAGGAACGCTGGTCGCGGAAACAGTGGTACTTATATGGCAGTATTTTTCACTTAAAGATGTGGCAGGTACAATGCTTAAATCCGTAAAATACTGGCTGATACTTATTGCACTTACGGCATCAACCGCAGCATCTTTATGGGTAAAATTGCTTAAATTTAATGATATACTGGCAATACTTGTTTCAGCAGTGTTATTCTTTGGCATATATCTTCTGGTAATGATAATTTTTAAAGAGCCGCTTGTACATGAAACTTTTATACAGATAAAAAATAAATTCAAAAAAGGAGAATCACAAAAATGAAATACGATTATTTAATAGTTGGGGCAGGACTTTTCGGTGCTGTTTTTGCTTATGAAGCCACTAAAAAAGGAAAAAAGTGTCTTGTAATAGATAAACGTGACCATATTGCGGGTAATATATATACAAAAGAAACAGAGAATATCAATGTCCACCAGTATGGCGCACATATTTTCCATACCTCCGACAGAAAAATCTGGGATTATGTAAATTTCTTTGCGGATTTTAATAACTACATTAATTCACCTGTTGCGGTATATAAGGACGAGCTTTACAATCTTCCTTTCAATATGAATACTTTCTCTAAGATGTGGAATATAAAGACCCCGTCTGAAGCCAAGGCAATTATTGAGAAACAGATAGAGGAACTTAACATAACCGAGCCTCAGAACCTTGAAGAACAGGCATTATCCCTTGTAGGAACAGATGTTTACGAGAAACTTATCAAAGGTTATACGGAAAAACAGTGGGGAAGGGACTGTAAGGAGCTTCCTGCGTTTATTATTAAGAGACTTCCTCTCCGTTTTACATACGATAATAATTATTTTAACGACAGATACCAGGGAATACCAATCGGCGGTTATACAAAGATTGTGGAAAAGATGTTAGAGGGCAGTGATGTTCTGCTTGATACGGATTATTTTGAATTTATCAAAGATAACGAAGGCATTGCGGATAAAGTATTGTTTACGGGAATGATTGATGAATATTATGATTTCTGTTACGGACACCTTGAATACAGAACCGTAAGATTTGAAACGGAGGTTCTTGACTGTGACAATTATCAGGGTAATGCGGTTGTAAATTATACAGACAGGGAAGTGCCTTATACAAGAATAATTGAGCATAAGCATTTTGAGTTCGGAAAACAGGAAAAGACCATTATTTCAAGGGAATACTCTACGGAGTGGGAGCCTGGAATGGAACCATATTATCCTGTTAATAACGAACGTAACAATGATCTTTTTGAAAAGTACAAAGCTCTTGCTGATAAAGAAGAAAAGGTGATATTTGGCGGACGCCTTGGTAATTATAAATATTACGATATGGACAAGGTAATTATTGCGGCATTAGAGGCAGTTGAAAAGTATGTACGATAAATTAATCAGTATAATTGTTCCGGTATATAATGCGGAGAATACAATTGGGACTTGTGTGGACTCTTTGGTCCGCCAGTCCCATAATCTGTTGGAAATAATTCTTGTTGACGATGGCTCAACGGATAACAGTGGTAAAATATGCGATGAACTGGCAATTAAAGACAACAGGATTAAGGTAATCCATAAGGAAAACGAAGGAGTGTCCGTTGCAAGAAATACAGGCATAAATAAGGCTGCCGGCTATGCCATAACATTTGTTGACGCAGACGATACACTTGATATAAATGCCGTAAGTCTTATGTTAAACAAAATGCTTAACAATGACTGCGATATTGTTATGTGTGATTACTCTATAATATATTCTGACCATATGGAAAAACATGTATATAGGGAAGATGATTTCTGCCTTGATAAAGAGGGCGTATCGGAATTTCTTGATGATGCATTAAAACCACAGTCAGGTGTGGGTTTTATCTGGGGAAAATTATTCAACAGGGAATTTCTTATTAGAAATAATCTTTTGCTTAATGACAATCTTACGGCGGCAGAGGATGCTGAATTTATGCTTCGCACGGCATTTTATGCGGATAGGGTGAGTTTTGTGGCAAAATCTCTCTATAATTATCTTCACAATACCGTTTCGGCGGTAAGAAGTTTCAGAACGGATTATGTTGAAAGATATAGAAAATCTCTTTCTGTGATGTACGATTTTCTCGTGGATAATGGTCTTAGTAAACACCTTGTTACTTATGACAACTGTGTTTTATATCATTTACTCCTTATTGTGGTTAATTATTCTTTTAATCCTGCCAGGAAAGATACAAAGAAAGAACAGACAGCAGCTTTTAAAAAGCTGGTTAAAGACCCTTTCTTTGCTAATGCCATGAAATCACTGCGTTTAAAGGATTTTTCAATGACCAGAAAGATTACCCTTATCTGTATTAAACTTAAAATGTACCGTATGGTAAGGCTTATTGCATTATTCAGGCAGAAACAGACGGGAAAAGCATAAGAGTTCACAAAAAGTTCACAAAAAATTAGCACTCTCCTCTTGACATTGCTAATAATAGGTGTTATATTACACCTAGAACAAAGGAAGAGATAAAAATTAAATCTTCCGGTTCCAAGAAAACATGGTTAATGAGCATTTATTTAGAAAAGGAGAGATGACTTATGTTGATGCCTAGTATTTTTGGAGAAAATTTATTTGATGACTGGTTTGATGAATTCCCATTCTATGACAGGGATATGAAGAACACAGAAAAGAAACTTTACGGTAAGAAAGCAGACAGGATTATGAAAACCGATATTAAGGAAACTGATAACGGTTATGAATTAGAGATTGATTTACCTGGCTTTACTAAAGATGAGATTAAGGCTTCGTTGAACGACGGATATCTTACAATCAGTGCAGCCAAGGGACTTGATAAGGACGAACAGGAGAAAGAATCAGGCAGATATATCCGTAGGGAACGTTATGCCGGAGCATGCCAGAGAAGCTTTTATGTCGGTGAAGCTGTTAAACAGGAAGACATTAAGGGTGAATTTAAGCATGGTATTCTGAAACTCTTCGTACCTAAGGTAGAAGCTAAGAAAGCAGTTGAAGAGAATAAATATATTGCCATTGAAGGTTAATTTTCAGATGACATAGTATCGGAAAGAGGCGAATGATTATGGCAGATAAGAATCCAAAACATCCTTTGAAGAAAAAAGCTAAGACAAAGGATAAGAAGAAAAACATCTACGAATAGCAGATAGTTAAAAAAGCTGCAGGTGGTAAATCACCTGTAGCTTTTTTTAACCAAAAGTTACAATTTTTTAACCATTTATTACATTTTACGTTTCAAATGGGATTAATGTGCTAGACTAACACAAAATGAACAGATTGGGATGAGCGGATAAATGATACGAGTAGCCATTTGCGATGAAAATAATAAAACACTTGAAAAGTTGGAGAAATTAATTAAAAATACGCTTGGAAATGAAGTATCGGTATCAACGCATGATAATGTATTTTCACTTGTTACATATGTATGCGATGAGAGGAAAGGAAAACTGGATGCGGTTTATATTGATATTAATGCAGGGCAGAAAGGAGGCATCGCTGCAGCGGAAAGCCTGCAAAAAGAATATCCCAATATTAAAATAATATTTCTTTCTGATGACATCAAGAGGGCTAAAGATATATTCCGGATTAATCCGATATATTTCCTTACAAGACCTTATGAAGAAGATTATGTAAAAGATTCACTTTATAAAATTATACAGATAGTGGATGAAGATAATGCGGAGCTGCTGACAATAGGTAACCCTGAGAGCAGAAAGGGCGATTCCGTTGTTCTTCTTAAGGATATTTATTATATAGAAAGCCAGAAAAGAGTTATAAACATACATTATTATGATGGATTCAGTACATATTACTACAAACTGGATGAAGTTGAGAAGAAACTTAAGAATAATTTCTTGCGCACACATCAGAGTTTTATCGTTAATCTTGACAAAGTCAAAAAACTTGTAAATGACGGACTTCTTTTATACGGCGGAACCATAGTTCCCATAAGCCGTTCAAGATATAAGGATGTAGTGGGTACAGTAAGCAGATATCTTAATATAGGAGAGGAGGCATAGAAGATGAATAAATGTGAGAGAGGACACTATTATGATGAAAACAAATTTAGTAAATGCCCTGTTTGTGATGAAGATATGAATAAAAAGAATATTGCATTCCTGGAATGTATATTCGGAACAGGAATGGGGAAAAAATATCCTATACACGAAGGCCTTAACCGGATAGGCACGGGATGTCAGATGGATATACATTTAACAGATGATATTCAGATTACGCGTGACAATCATTGCACAATAGTATATGATATAGACAAGGATAAATATAAAATTGTTCCATCAACAGGTTCATTTACATACCTTAATAACGTTTTGTTAAGAAAACCAAAATATATACATGAGAACGATGTGTTTCGTATTGGGAGAAGTAACTTTCGCTTGGTCAGGAAATAGAACTCAAAGTTCAGAAAGGAAACACTGTATGGATTCTGAAAGCTTAAATAAGCGCGGATACATTGAGGGAATCAGAGGTGTTTATGCAGGGTATATTATAGAATTGGAGCAGGGTGAACAGCTGATAATAGGAAGCTCAGGGTCAGAGGCTAATCTCGTCATAAGGAGTGATAATGTCAGCAGTATGCACTGCGTCATTACCTGTAATGGTATTGTCGGCAGTTACATAGTAACTGATTTCTCGAAGGAGGGTACATACCTTTCGGATGGAACCAGATTAAGCTATGGGAATCCGGCAATTGTCCCTGCCAATACAATTGTATATATTGGCGATATTGAGAATGCTTTTAAGGTGAGGTAACATTTGTTACCTCATTTTTACATTGGAGGATAAATGAAATATGCGGAGTGAAAAGAAAAATACAGGATTGACTGCAGGGGCAATGTTAATTGCCATACTTATTATCATCCAGATCGGTGATTCGTATTGTTCTGAACTTTATGATAAAATACAGTCTCTTTTTCTTAGGGATCTGGTTATGAATCCCTTGAATATGTCTTTAGAGGATGCAACGGTAATGATTAACAGTGTGGCAATTCCGTTTTATGCGATATCTCTGATGTCACCGGTTTTCAGGGGAATGGTTGATTATTTTGGCAGGAAAAAAGTCCTTTTGCTTAACCTGCTTCTGTATATACCCGGTCTGTTGTTGTGCATGACTACAAGGAAGTACATAGTATTTCTTATTGGTAATTCTCTGATATCACTTAGCACAAGCGTGGATATCCAGTATATATATATTGCTTCATTTATCGATGAAAAGAAGCGCGCCACCGTAAGGGGAATACTTGCGGCAGTAGCAGCGTTATCTGCAGCATCCGTACCTGTTATTCGTAGAATTGCCATAACAGGTAGACCGTACGATTATACAAGGATGTATGGAATAGGAATAGCAATTACTGCTTTTGTGGCTGTTATTGTATTTATTTTTCTTCCATGGGACAAAAACCAGACAACAACAGAAAAAATAACACAATTACCCACATACGCAAATAAAAGAAATTCTGCACTTATATACTTGTATATTGTTATTTTTGCATGGGGTGCAGGTACGTCCGGAATAAAATTCTATAATGAACCTATGATAACCATGCGGTTTAAAACAGACTATATAATTAGCATGATTCTTTTTATACAGCCCCTTATAACTATCATAATTAATATAGCAAGCGGCATTATGGGAGACCGTTTATCAAGGAGAAAAGCAATCTGTGCAGATGTGGCTGCCACCGTTGTTTCTCTGATATTATTTATTGTATCAAAGAATTATATTATTACGGCAGCAGCATACGGAATAATGATAGGAGCATATTTTTCTGCCGCAAATATTATAATGTTAATGATAATGGAGGCATCACCAAAAGAACGTATAGGAAGGAATTTTGCATGGGCAACTGTTTATAACAGTGTCGGAAATGCTATAGGTATGGTATTAATCAGCATACTGGCAAAAAGAATTGGTACATCTGCGGCAAAGAGCGTGATTCTGATTATACCTGCTGTCCTCACGGTAACAGGTATAATTATCAGACCCCGGAAAGTTTCTTGATTTCTTTGATAATTTTTTTCTTTGAGACTCTTTTTGGAAGATATAATATAGCAAAGAAATATATCAGGATAAAAGCAGCCGTTACAGGGAAAAACAACCGGTACTGTCTTGTATGCCACACAAAAAACATAATTACAATGACATACAGCATACATACTGTAATTCCAAGAAAAGCATTGAGTGTACTTTTTCTATGGGCAAATAACATTCTGTCGGATTCAGGCAAAATGTCCTCAATAACCCCGCCATTATTAAAAATTGCCATATTATACAGATAAATTCCCCGGGCTTCATCCACTTCTTTTATATAGTTGTCACATTGTAGTGTAGTATATATCTTTTCAGCATCCTGTGGATGGGTCCCGATGTGTATAATACTGTGGGCTAAAAGTGCAATGCCATGCATTTTTGAACTGTTGGTAATTGCAACTATGATACTGAAAATTCCTGCAGAAAGTATGTATATAAGTACAAAAATATTAACATCTACGTTATCCGGTATCCTGAAAAATCTTCCCTTACTGCCGATAAGATAGTTGAAAATTACGAATATTACCAGAAACAGATTGAGGAAGAACAGTATAAGGTGCTGGTTCATTAATGACCATTTATTACGGTCATAAGCCATGGAAAAGATGTTTTTATAGCATACATTACAATGCAGGGGAATGGTGTCTTTATAATAGTTATCATTAAGGTTAAGACCTGTTTTCTCATATTCCCACCGGTAAATCTTGGCAAGCCCACGGAATTCGGAGGGCTTTGTACCCTTTGGAGACGTAAGCATATCGTAATATTCCCTGTATCTCTTGTCATTGGTTATTCTGTCAGTCACCATACATATAAGGCATACCATAACCCACAAACCTATAAGAACCGGGAAACTTTGAAAAATAAAAGAAGGAATAAGTGCCAGGGCACAGGAAATGACTACCAGTACCATTCCGGCATGGCGCAGTGAATCCCTTGATTTATCGACCTTGGACTTACTTTTGAATATGGGCGTCATAATCCTTTTTATAAATGAGTTTTCAGAGTAATTGTCAAAATCTTTTTCACTATAGTCATCAATATACATATACATAGTTCTAAGCTCTGCATAATTTAATGAATAAGAGGTCTGGAACAACCAAAATAAAGTAGTCAGAGAGGAATATATAAGTATAATAATGGAATATATGCTTTGTTCTGTAGTTGAAATGGAATTATATTTCGGAATGAAGTTGGGCGCTAAAGCCAGAATAAATTCCACAATAAGCAAAAATACAAGAATTCCTGTATACAGACGGATATGACTATTCTTTTTGCTTAAAAAAAGACTGATTCTATGCTTGAATGAGGATTCAGAGATAGAAACAGGTTCAAAAGATGGCTTTTTCTCCGCTACAAATTTCTGAAGCATTGAATCAAAAGTCTGGCTGTTGAACATTCCGTTTAATATTATCCATACAATGTACTCGTAGTCCGAGGTACATATAACGCGGAGCCTGGCATGAAGGATAACGTCATCCTCAAAAACCTTATCAATAAAATTGCACAAAGCGTCCTGTTTTTCCTGCTCAAGATTGTTGGTAAGGGTATTATAGTACAGATACATTTTGCCTATATCAATGGAATCGGCAAATTCCAGAACCGGGAAACGGTTGCTGTTATCCTTGGGATTCATAAGTTCTGAAAAGGAATTACGGATATTGGGATAATTCTGGTACGATAAATCGTCATTGGCAAGAAAATATCCTATCTGTGATTCATTAAAGTCTGACGGTGTATATAAATCATCATATATGAGTTCTTTTATAACTGTATTTACACGGTAAGAACCATTCCTGTTTTTCTCAAAATGAAAGTCATATATGTCGCCTAACTGCGTAAAAAAATCTCGTAATACCATATTTCACGTCCTGTAATAATCATAATATGACGATTATATCACGGATGAATTAATAGTGTAAAGATTACCGAAAAACGGACTTTTTATGTGCACTAACCAATTCCAGTGCGGTAAATTCCGTGACACAGCTGCCGTTTTGAGATATTTTGATATTACAAAATGCGAATGAGGAGCGTTGTAGGAATGATAAATATAGCAATTTGTGATGGAAGCAGGTATTATGCAGATGAACTAAAAAATTATATCTACGAAATTTTGGGAGATAATGTATTTGTTTCGGTTCATGACAATTATTTTTCACTTACGACATATATAGTTGATGAATGTAAAGGAGAAGTTGATGCAGTATATATCAATACCCGCATCGGAAAAGATGATGGAGTAAAAGTAACATCAAGTCTCAAATCGGATTATCCGTATATCAGATTCGCTTATATGTCGGAAGACATACAGGAGGTAAAACGTATATTCGGCTCAGATCCTTTTTATTTTCTTACCGAACCATATTGCAGGGAGTATATAGAAGATTCTTTATACAAACTTATTAATATGATTAATGAAGATAATGACGAGTCGTTGTTTATAAAAAACCGGGAAAGATATGTAAGGATTAAGCTGAAAAACATATATTATGTAGAAAGTGAATTAAGGCTGCTGCACATATATACCAACAGCGGAATGTACACTACATATATGACAATCGAAAACGTACAGGAAAAACTGAACGGCAATTTCATAAGGTGCCACAGAAGTTATATCGTAAACAGCAGTAAGATTATGAAAATAGAAAAGGACAATATAAAATTATACAATGATAAGGTAATACCTATCAGCAGAAGCCATTATAAAGATCTTGCAGAAGATTTCCTTAATAAATTAAGTTAAATTAACTAGGCAAAAATAATAAAATACTTTAAAATGGAAAAAACGATTACATTTATGGAGGTTTTATGACATATTTGCTTATTGTATCATTGATTATTTTTGCCTGCGTATTATTGAGCAGAATATCCGGAAAGCTTGGAATACCAATACTGCTTTCATTTATCGTACTTGGTATGCTTTTTGGTTCAGATGGCATATTCAAGATACATTTTGACGACTATTCTTTTGCTGAGAATATATGTTCTGTAGCATTGATTTTTATTATGTTTTATGGCGGATTCGGTACCAATGTAAGATATGCTAAAAATGTTGCGGTAAGGGCAGTACTTTTATCAACTGTAGGTGTTCTTGTTACCTTTGCGGTTACAGGTATTTTCTGTCATTTTGCTCTCCGTATGAATCCGGTTGAATCATTTTTAATCGGCGCTTTAATAAGCTCAACGGATGCAGCATCAGTCTTTTCAATACTTCGTTCCAAGAAACTCAATTTAAAATATAATACGGCGTCAATGCTTGAAATAGAAAGCGGAAGCAATGATCCTTGTGCATATATGCTTACGGCGACCATGATAGCCATAGCAAAGGGCGGTGCAAGCGTTAACGGTATTGCCATTCTCATTGTCAGGCAGGTCTTTCTGGGGCTGTTATTCGGTGGCATTATTGCTGTGGTATCTTATTTTATTCTTAAGAAGGCAAGGTTCTCCATAGCCGGTTTTGATATGATATTTGTTGTGGGAATAGCCCTTGCCGGATATGCCATACCACAGGCTTTTGGCGGAAATGGTTATTTGAGCGTATACATAGTAGGTATTGTGATTGGCAACATGAAGGATATCTACAACAAAAGAAATCTTGTTAATTTCTTTGATGGAACAACGGGACTTATGCAGGTGCTTATTTTTTTCCTGCTGGGGCTTTTGTCATTTCCATCGAGAATACCTGCTGTTATCGGGCCTGCACTTCTGACGGGATTGTTTATTATGGTGGTTGCAAGACCTATAGCTGTTTTCCTTGTAATGCTGCCGTTTAAAAGTAAACTTAAACAGATACTTTTAGTAGCTTTTGCAGGTCTTAGGGGAGCGTCGTCCATTGTTTTTGCCATATTTGCGGTGCTGTCCGTTAATACGGATAATGATATTTTCCATTTTGTATTTTTTATTGTATTGTTCTCAATACTTTTTCAGGGCAGCCTTCTTCCTTTCGTTGCCAGAAAACTCGGCATGATTGATACCAAAGCTGATGTAATGAAGACATTTAACGATTATGCCGAGGAAGTCCCGGTACAATTTATACAGGTTGATATTCCCAAAGAACATACCTGGTGCAACAGAAAAATAAAGGACATCATATTGCCGCCACAGACTCTTATAGTACTTCTTAAAAGAAATGGCGAGAATATAATACCCAACGGAGATACCCTTCTTCTTCCCGAAGATACCCTTATTCTCAGTGCTATTTCACCTGAACAGGTTGACGGAATTACACTTTCCGAAATAGTAATAGACGAGGGCAGCAGGTATTTAGGTAAAAAATTATCTGAGATTCCTAAAAAAGAGGGCTCTCTTGTGGTAATGATAATGCGGAATGACAGCATAGTAATTCCTAACGGAAGCATAAGCCTTGAAGAAGGAGATACGATTGTAGTTATTTAAAGAATTTTTTTACATAGAATGCACATACTAAACTACAAATAATGTAGGGATGGTAGTGTTTTATGGAAATGGAAAGATTATATGATGCTGTAATTATAGGAGGCGGACCTGCAGGGCTTACCGCCTCTTTATATCTTGCGAGGGCAGGCTACAGGGTGCTTGTAATGGAGGAAAATAATTTCGGAGGACAGATAGTCATTACCGAGAAGGTTGTTAATTATCCGGGGATATATGAGACAAGCGGTGCAGAACTTACGGGAATTATGAAAAAACAGGGGACACGTTTCGGAGCGGAGTATCTTAAAGCCAAGGTTCTGTCACTTTGTCCTGATAAGGATATTAAGGTTATTAATACGGATAAGGGTGTTTTTTACGCTTTTTCCATACTTATAGCCACAGGGGCACATCCGAGAATGATTGGGTTTCCGGGAGAAGAGGAATATAAGGGTAAAGGAATTGCGTATTGTGCCACCTGTGACGGAATTTTTTTTAAGGACAAGGAAGTATTTGTCATTGGCGGAGGATATGCGGCGGCACAGGAAAGTGTTTTTCTTACCAGGTACGCAAGTCATGTTACGATTATCATGAGAGAAAAAGAGTTTACCTGTCCCGAAAAAGTATCCGCAAAGGCAAAACAGAATGAGAAAATATCAATTCTTTACAATACCAAGGTGTTAGAAGTCAGGGGCGATGAGGAGATGATAAAAAGTATTACCTATTGCAATGACCTGACAGGGGAAAAGACTACTTTTGCACCGGATAACGAAAGATTCGGAGTATTTATATTTGCAGGCTATGAACCTGCCACGGAATTTGTAAGGGATATTATTAAGTTAAACGATAAGGATTATATTGTGACGGACTGTGCTAAAAAGACAAGTATTGACGGTGTGTATGCGGCAGGTGACGTGTGCGAAAAAAATCTCCGTCAGGTTGTAACGGCGGTGGGGGACGGCGCTACTGCCTCAACGGAGATGGAGAGATATATTTCCGAAATCAAAAAACGTAAATTATGATTTCTTAAAAGTTTTTTTATAAATGATTACCGCGGCGAAAGCTGTTATAAATTCTGTTATCCAGAAGCTGTGCCATACACCCTGGGCACCGATTACCTTATTAAGGATACATGCAAGAAGAAGCATTATGCCTATATACCTTAATATGGAGATAATAAGTGAGCTTATACCTTTTCCGAGGGCTTCAAGTGCACCTGATATGGTGACAGGTATTGAGGAAACGATAAATCCTATGCTTATTATTCTTATTGCCCGCACCCCGATTGCTATTGTGTCCGGATTGGATGAAAAAATTCCTATCAGCCTGTCCGGTGCAATAAGGCATAGTATGGTTCCGAGAGTCATGACAATGCCGATTATAGAGAGGGAACAGATAAAAATATTACGCACGCGTTTATGCTCTCCGGCACCGTAATTAAAGCTGAGAACAGGCCGCATTCCCTGAACAACGCCGTTTGCCGTAAGGTATAGGAAGGTCTGCAGCTTGTAATAAGAGCCGAGGACAAGGACATAGCCGCCCTGATATACCGATAATATCTTATTAAGTACAAATATCTGAAGTGATGGCAATGCCATATTAAGACCGGCAGGAATACCGATTGAATACAATTTCTTATATATTTTTCCGTCAAAATGCAGTTCCTTGAGAGAAAAACGTACCGGGACGGAAGAGAATGTGTAGAATAAAAAATATGCCAGAAGAGTGACGCACTGGCCTGTAACGGTAGCTATTGCTGCACCTTTAATCCCCATTGCGGGGATAAAGCCGGCACCGAATATGAATAAGGGATCAAGGATTATATTGGTGACACATCCTGCCATCATACAGATCATTGATACTTTCATGCGTCCCACCGCCTGAAAAGTTTTTTCAAAGGTCATGGATATTGATACCGGTATGCAGAATGAAAAAACAACATAAGAATATTGCATTCCCGAAGATATGACATCCTTATTACCGGTAAATAACTTTAAAAAGACAGGAATTGTCGTCAGAAAAAGTACCGTGAGGACAACTCCGTGAATTATATTGAAAAACATTCCGAGGGATGCTGCGGTGTCTGCAGTTTTTTTGTCATTGGCACCCAGGTAAAATGCCACTACGGCATTGATTCCTATACCAAAACCCACGGTAATTGCAGTAAGCACATTCTGTAACGGAAATACAAGTGAAAGTGCTGTCATTGCATCTTCACTGATTTTTGCGACAAAATACCCGTCGACTATGTTATATAAAGCATTTACAAGCATTGAAATTGTCATGGGAAGGGCCATGGAAATAACTAATGGAAGTATTGGTTTTTTTTTCATAAATTCCTGATTCATAAAAATGCCTCCTTGACAATCGTACTATAACAAAGCAAAATGAATAATGTCAATATGAACAACATGTGCTATAATTAGAAACGATACGAAAATAGAAAGAGGACAGGCATGAGTTTATATTTAATTGATTACGAAAACGTAAGAGAAAAAGGCTTTGAGGGAGTAGAAAAGCTGACCGGGAGAGATGAAGTTATTATATTTTACAGTGAATTCATTAAGAATCTGCCATTCCAGATTCATGTGGAATTAATGAATTCCAAAGCAAAATATGAATATTTTGCCACACATAAGGTTGGCAAGAATTATCTTGATTTCCAGCTTGCCACATTTTTAGGCTACAGAATCGCCCAGGGAGGAACCGGTAATGTTGTAATTATCACAGGGGATACAGGCTTTGACAGTATTGTTGACTTCTGGGAAGAAAGAGGTGTAACAATTTGCAGAAAAAGCTATATATCAGGCAGACCTGAATGTGGAAAGGCACATAAGAGTGCAGTCGTAAAGAACCCGGATACTGTACATAAGAATCAGCCGCAGCCTGTTGAAAGTCCGCTTGCAAAGCCGGACAAAGAGCAGGATGGAGCTTCACAGGTTAAGGCTGTACGCAGGAGAGAACTGATTATTGAGTTCCCTGATAAGTACAAGCATATGATTAGAAGTACGGTTATCGTTCCCGGTTTTACAATCGGCAATTACAATACTATTTACAGTGCAATCATGAAAAGTGAGAATACACTGGAACTCAACAATAATATTGTAAAAGCATTTGGAACAGAGCTTACAGGCAAGATTTATAAGCAGATTAAAAATGTGTACAGAGTGTATATGCACGATGAATACGGAGTAGATGTATGAGATATGACATAGCAGTTATCGGTACAGGTCCGGCGGGACTTTCGGCAGCCATAAATGCAAAAAACCGGAACCGGAATATAATTATTTTCGGCAAAAAGAATTTATCGGACAAAATAATATCGGCCCATGAAATTAATAACTACCTTGGATTGTATGGAATGACAGGCATGGAAGTAGTAGAAGCATTTAAGAATCATATTGACAGGATGGGTATAGAAATCACTGAGGAAAATGTGATTTCCATATATCCTATGGACGATTATTTTTCCATACTTTCATCAGACGGTATGTACGAATCATCAACGGTTATACTTGCAACAGGTATTTCTTTTGGAACACCGATAAAAGGTGAAAAAGAATTTCTTGGAAAAGGAGTCAGTTATTGTGCTACATGTGATGCAATGTTTTATCGTAATAAGACGGTTGCGGTAGCAGGATTTTCCAAGGACAGCGAATCGGAAGCTAAGTTTCTTTCGGAAGTTGCTTCCAAGGTATATTATGTGCCATATACGGACAGCGACCTTTGTGATACAGATAAAATTACGGTGATACACGATAAGATTATTGAAATTACAGGAGAGCAGAAAGTTACGGGAATCAGGCTTAAAGAATCCCGGCTGCAGGTTGACGCAGTTTTTATACTGAGAGATTGTATTGCTCCGGACAGGCTTATTCCGGGACTTAAGATTGAGAATAACCATGTATGCACAGACAGAAAGATGCGTACCAATATCCAGGGCTGTTTTGCCGCCGGAGATATTACCGGAACACCTTACCAGTATATCAAATCCGCAGGAGAAGGCAACGTAGCTGCGTTGTCGGCAGTTGAATATTTAAGTAAAAAATGATTACAGGAGAATATGATGGGAAACAATCGTAGAAGAAAGAAAAAGAGCAGGACAGGTCTTTACATCTGCTTAACATTTATAATATTATTTTTTTTGGTAATAGTTACGCTCGCGATAATGGTACTGCTAAGGCTTAATAAATTGGATAAGAAGGACGATACGGTTTTGACAGCAAAGACAACAGCGTCATCCGGGGCCGTTACAACAATACCTGTGACATCCGAGGAGACCACTACGGAATACGAGGTTACGATTGGCAGCAAAGTTGTAAAAAGCACGGATGAGGAACTGGATTTAAGCGGGATGACTTTTGATGGCACAGATTCGCTTATAGCGTCATTATCAAAGATTCCTTCATTAAAACATGTGGATTTATGCGATTCCAACCTCACCAATGAACAGATGGAGATCCTGCAGGCAAAATTTCCAGACATAAAATTTGTATGGAAGGTTACGCTTGGACTTTGGACCATAAGAACTGATACGGTTGCTTTTTCCACTTTAAAAGACGGTTCTATTACATACAGACTTACCAATGACGATTGCAAAGTGCTTAAGTATTGTACAGATATGGTAGCCCTTGATATAGGACATAACAAAGTTACGGACATATCATTTTTACAGTATATGCCTGATTTAAGAATTCTTATTCTTGTGGACAACTGGGACGGAGATACTTCCGACCATTATCTCAGCGATTTATCATATGTAAAATACTGTAAAAAACTTATGTATCTTGAGTTTTTTGTAGGAGATGTGACAGATCTTAGTGTACTTGCTGATTTAAATGAAATGGTTGACCTTAACATAAGTTACAATCCGGTAAGTGACATTACGCCATTACTTAATTATCCTAAACTTGAAAGACTTTTTCTTGAGCATACCAATGTATCTGAGGCAGACTATGAACTTTTGAAAAAAACATATCCTGATGCACAGATTGTACTTTACGGAGAAGGCTCTGTTGACCAGGGCTGGAGAACACATCCGAGATATTACGCAATGAAGGATATGTATGTTAAAAATTACGTTAACGATTTGTTTAAATAGGTAACATATTGGAGGATATATGGACAACAACGTTGAAAATAACATAAATTCGGAATTTAACGGACTTACTGCTGCGGAAGTCAATGCAAGGATTGAAGCAGGCAAAATTAATATTGCGGATGACAGTTCCGACAGAACAACGGGAAAGATAATCCGTGATAATCTTTTGACATATTTTAACCTTATATTTCTTGTGATAACGGTACTTTTATGTATCGCCGGAGCATTCAGGGATTTAACATTTCTTCCTATCATAATCGGTAATATTTTAATAGGAATTGTCCAGGAACTTCGTGCAAAAAAGACTCTGGACAAAATGAAAATACTTAACGCCGGACACGCTGTTGTTATAAGAGACGGCAAAAGACAAAGGGTAACGGCGGAAGAACTTGTTATAGATGATCTTGTATGGCTTTCTTCGGGAGATGCTATATGTGCCGATTCTGTTGTAATTTCAGGTGAGATAACCGTTAACGAATCAATGCTTACAGGTGAGGCAGACGGAATAGTTAAGAAAGAAAATGAAGAACTTCTGTCAGGAAGTTTTGTTGTATCAGGCGAAGGCTATGCCAGACTTACAAGGGTTGGCAACGATTCATACATTTCCAAGCTCACTAATGAAGCCAAGGCTTTGAAAAAAGGCGAAGAGTCGGAAATGATACGTTCTATCAATATGTTTGTAAAGGTTATAGGTATTATTATAATACCTATGAGTGTTATCCTTTTTGTGCAGGCATTCGTATTCCGGCATGCATCTTTCAGAACGAGCATAACGTCGATGGTTGCCTCGATAATCGGTCTTATTCCGGAGGGACTTTATCTTCTCACAACGCTGGCACTTGCAGTCAGTATGATGAAACTTGCCAGGGATAAAGTACTTTTACATGATATGAAGAGTATTGAATCCCTTGCAAGGGTAGATGTGCTTTGCGTTGATAAGACAGGAACAATAACCAAGCCGGAGATGACAGTAACTGAAATTGTATCCTGTGATGATTCGATGAATGAGGTTTTTACAGATTATGTTATGTCATCAATCGATAATAACGCTACAGCGGTGGCGTTAAAGAAATATCTCAATGACAATAATGTTGTGAACGGCAAAAGGACAGCATCAAAAGTGTATCCTTTTAATTCAACCGTAAAATACGGTGCAATGGCATTTGACGGTGACTTTTATGTGCTTGGTGCTCCTGAATTCATAATTAAAACAGGATTTAATAATTTAAAAGACGAAATCAGCCAATATACAACCAAGGGCTATAGGGTAATTGTACTTGCAAAAGCCGAAAACCTGACAAGGGACGGTGTCATTGACGGTGAGATACTTCCGTTAGGATTTGTTGTACTTGCAAACGAGATAAGAGATAACGCTGTAGAGACTTTTACTTATTTCAAGGAACAGGGTGTTGCAATCAAAGTTATATCGGGTGATAATCCTGCGACCGTATCAGAAGTCGCAAGACAGGCGGGAATAGAAAACGCGGAAAAGTATGTTGATGCATCCACTCTTACCGATAATATGATGATTTCAGAGGCGATTGCCAAATATACGGTGTTTGGCAGGGTTACGCCTAAACAGAAACAGCAGTTTGTTAAAGCTCTTAAAATGCAGGGACATACTGTTGCAATGACCGGTGACGGTGTAAATGATATCCTTGCCTTGAAAGATGCTGACTGCAGTGTTGCAATGGCATCGGGAAGCGAAGCTACAGCCCAGGCGGCACAGATTGTACTCCTTGATTCGGATTTTTCAAGAATGCCTGAAATTGTTCTTGAAGGACGAAGGGTTGTTAATAATGTGCAGCGTTCCGCAAGTCTTTTCCTTGTAAAAAATATATTTTCATTATTGCTGACGATATTTTCTACGGTATTGATGATTTCATATCCGTTAATGCCATCGCAGGTATCGTTAATAAGTATGTTTACAATTGGTATTCCGGGATTTTTACTTGCACTTGAACCTAACAAATCAAGAATTAAAGGCCATTTCCTTGGAAATGTGCTGTTAAAGGCATTGCCTGCCGGATTAACGGATTTCTTTGCGGTATCGGCACTTGTTATATGCGGACATGTTTTTAATATCCCATCTACGGATATAGCTACTGCCTCAACATTGCTTATTGCCGTTGTTGGTTTCATGATTATGATTAAAATAAGCCATCCGTTTAACAAATTCAAATACGGAATACTTGCACTTAATATCTTCGGACTTATTTTCTGCGGATTGTTCCTTGACAATCTCTTTGCAATGAGCGATATGTCCAATATATGTATTTTGCTAACGATTGTATTTGGGTTTGCGGCTGAATCAATGTTCAGATATATAACAATTTTTGTGGAATTTATACAGAACAGAATGAGAAAGAAGAAAAATGCTTTACGATAAAGACATAAGAGAGCCGTTATTTATGTATTTTGAAGAGAAATACGGCAAGACCCGTGTGTTTGAGGAAAAACGCATGGGTAATTCAAGGGCGGACATATTAATAATTACAGAAAAAGATTTTATCGGCATCGAAATAAAAAGCGATGCCGATACTTATGCAAGACTGTCCGGGCAGGTTAAGGATTATGACCGCTATTGTGACTACAACTATGTGGTTGTAGGCAGCACCCATGGAACGCATATAGGTGAACATGTGCCTGAATACTGGGGAATTATAACTGTCGAAGAGACAGAAAAAGGTGTTGATTTCTACGAACTCAGGGCACCGTCTAAAAACCCTGAGGGGAGGATAGACAACAAACTTGCTATCTTATGGCGTCAGGAAATGGCACATATCCAGAAACTTAACAATATGCACGAATACAAGAGGGAGAGCAAAGCTTTTGTGACTTCAAAGATACTTGAAAAAGTTCCGCATGACATACTTGAAAAACAGATATGTGATGAACTGTTTGAAAGGGATTATACAACAATAGCAGAGTCGATAGCCAGATACAGGGAAGAAAACGGACTTCATAAAAGAAGAAAAAAACGTATTTCAAAACGATATAAAATTAAATAAATTGTATTAAAGAATGTTGAAAATTTGACCGTATTATGTTAAAATTAAACATATATTTGCAAAAGAAAGGAGACATGATATGAATATAGCAATACAGTGTTGCAGCTTGATGATTCTTATAGTGATTATGTATTTATATCTGAGTTGTAAAAAGGTATTTCTTAATTCGGAATTCGCTTTTTTTAACTTGCTGTGTTCTACCGTTCTTTGTGTATTTATGGATATTATATCCATAGTTTTGATGAGTAAGTATGATTATTTCGGAAGAGGGATCGTAAACGGAGTAGCTAAGTTTTATCTTATTACAGTGGTTAATGTTGCCAGATGTTGTCTCATGTACATTATGAGTAATGTATACGACAATGGAGACAAACTTAAAATTTCAAGATTAGCAGTGTATGGATCCTTTGCAATTGTATGTATAGGTATATGTGCTGCACCTATTGAATTCGTATCAGATGGGAAGGTGGTATATTCAAAGGGCTTGAGTCTTTATGTATCATATGTTTTCCTGTGTATATTCACTCTTCAATCGGTAGCACTGCTTGCTAAATACAGCAGGGTGCTTAATAAAGACAGAGTTAAGGTTATGAGCCTCTGGATTATATTATGGATAGCCGTATGTGTTATACAGGCATTTTACAAAAAACAGCTTATCGTAAGCTTTGCGATTACACTGGGTATGCTTGTGGTATACATAAGACTTGAGAATCCGGAATCCGCACTTGACAGGGAAACTGGACTTTTTAACCAGAATACATTCGGTCCGTATGTAAGCCAGCGTTTCCGTAACGGTGAACGTTTTTCACTCATAATGGTAACTTTTGATGATTTTAATAAAGCACCGGTATCCGGGACTATCAGATGTAAGAAAGAGATAATCAATCTTTTTAAGGATATACCGAATACTTTTGCCTTTAAGACGAATGAAAATGACATATATATCTTATATAAACATTCCGAAGAAGCGGAAAAGATGTTTGAGCTCCTCAGAAGAAGATTTATTCATTATGGGGATAAAGAATTCCGGCCATACATATCTTATATGCCACATTCTTCCATAACTGATAATATTGATGATATGCTTCATATGTTCAGACAGGCGAACAGAAGTAATGAGATGGTGGAACACCACTGCATTATTATAGATAAAGCATTCAGGGACAGGATGATGGAAGTACAGAAAATCGAAAAGATGGTTAATGACGCTATTGAGAATAACAGGATAGAAGTTTATTACCAGCCAATATATTCCACCGAGAAGCATATCTTTACATCTGCCGAAGCACTTGTGAGAATAAGGGATGACAAAGGAAAAATTATCCCGCCCGCAACATTTATCGAGATTGCGGAACGTAACGGTACGATTCTTAAGCTTGGTGAGATTATTTTTGAAAATGTCTGTACTTTTATTGAGACAAGTGATGTGCTTCAATATGGACTGGAATATATTGAAGTCAACTTATCCGTAGTCCAGTGTGAACATGAAGATCTGGCCAAAGAATTTATTGGAATTATGCGTAAGCATAATATATCAGGCGAGACGATTAATCTTGAAATTACAGAAACGGCTACACTTGCTTCAAAGAAGAAACTTATTGCCAATATGATTGCCCTTAGGAATTACGGCGTAGGATTTTCACTGGATGATTTTGGTACGGGTCAGAGTAATCTTAATTACATAGTGGACATGCCTGTGGATATTGTTAAATTTGATAAAGAAATGACCACGGCGTACTTTGAAAGTACAAAAGCCAAATATGTAATGGATGCGGCAATGCACATGATTCACGGCATGAAGCTTGATATTGTTTCAGAGGGTGTTGAGACTGCGGAGCAGCTTGATACCATGGAAGAACTTGGAATACAGTATATACAGGGATATTATTTTTCAAAGCCGTTATCCCAGAATGAATATCTTGATTTTATTCATAAAAAAAATAAAGATTATTATGAACAGCATAATAAACAATAATTACTTGACAAGGTTATTTATAGCATATAAAATAACCTTGTTTTGTTTTATCTAAATATTTTTAGATAATTATTTTAAATTATTTTTTAGGAGAATTTTAAAAATGGTATTTGACAAAGTTAAAGAAATTATTAATGACACATTAAGCTGCGGAGAGGACATCATTACAATGGATGCTGTTCTTATAGATGATTTAGGAGCAGATTCTTTAGATGCTGTAGAATTATGTATGACAATCGAAGAGGCTTTTGATATAACAATTCCTGAAGACAAGATTGCTGACCTTAAGACAGTTAAGGATATAGTAGAATTTGTAGAAAGCCAGATTTAGGAGATTACATTATGGTAGGAATAAAGGTAGTTTCTACAGGACATGCGGTACCTGATAAGGTTGTTACCAATGACGATCTTAGCAGAGTTGTGGATACCAATGATGAATGGATATATTCAAAGACAGGTATCAAAGAGAGGCATTTCTGTGAAAATGAGACTAACTGGGAACTTGCACTTAAGGCGGCTGATACTGCAATAGAACGTGCGGGAATAGACAAGAGTGAGATAGGTATGCTCATAGTAGCAACATTTACTCCTGACTATGCTGCACCTTCAATTGCCTGTGTATTGCATGAAAAAATGGGACTTAGAACGGATATTCCTTCTTTTGACCTTAATGCTGCATGCGCAGGATATGTATACGGACTTAAAGTTGCGGCATCACTTCTTCAGAATAGCAATGAGAGATATGCACTTGTTATAGGAAGTGAACAGATTTCCACCCGTCTTGACATGGAGGACAGAAATACATGTGTACTTTTTGGCGACGGAGCAGGAGCTACCGTTATAGAGCTTAAGGAAGGCACTGAATTATACTCTGTATGGGGGTCGGAAGGACTTACCGACGTACTTGGATGCACAGGACAGAATATGGGCAAGGCACATATTTTTATGGATGGACAGAAGACATTCAAAAATGCTGTAAAGCGTATGGGAAGTGCGGCAGCCGAGGTGCTTGAACAGTCAGGTTATACAATGGATGATATAGATTATGTTGTGTGCCATCAGGCTAACGAAAGAATCATAGATGCTGTAGTTAAGAGAATGGATATTCCTGAGGAAAAGGTTGTTAAGGTTATTGCAAGATATGGCAATACGTCAGCAGCGTCAATTCCTATTGCATTGGACGAGATGTACGAACAGGGAATGCTTGAAAAAGGAAACAGACTTTTACTGGCTACATTTGGAGCAGGTTTTACCTGGGCAAGTATGATTGTGGAAATCTGATGAGGATTACAGAAAGGAAACGATGATGAGACGAGTAGTTATTACCGGTGTAGGTGCTGTAACTCCTATTGGCAATACGGCTAAAGAAATGTGGGCCGGAGTCAGGGAAGGAAAATGCGGCATTGATAAAATAACAAAATATGATATTTCTAACAGAAAGGTTAAGGTAGCCGCTGAGGTTAAGAATCTTCCTGTTGAAGAACTTGTAGATAAACATGATTTAAGAAAAATGGATCTTTTCTGTGCATTTGCTATGATAGCAGCAGATGAAGCCATTGCTGATTCCGGACTTTCTTTTGAAGGCGAAGAAGATAAATGTGGAGTAATCGTGTCAAGCGGTATTGGTGGTATTTCTACCATAGAAAAGGAATATTCAAAAGGTCTTGAAAAAGGCTTTGACAGAGTATCGCCATATTTTATACCATCCGTAATTACCAATATGGCAGCAGGAAGAATAGCAATAAAGCACAATCTTCAGGGAATGTGCTCGTGCGTTGTAACTGCCTGTGCCGGAGGAACCAATGCTGTAGGCGACAGCTTCAGACAGATTCGTGACGGTTATGCCGATGTTATGGTATGCGGCGGAGCTGAAGCCGGAATTACCGAAATTTCCGTAGGCGGTTTCACAACATCCAAAGCATTGTGCCAGTCGGAAGACCCTATGAGAGCATCTATTCCTTTTGATAAGGAAAGAAGCGGATTTGTAATGGGCGAGGGAGCAGGTATACTTGTACTTGAGGAACTTGACCATGCATTAAAGAGAAATGCAAAAATTTATGCCGAAGTTGTAGGATACGGAGCTAATTGTGATGCACATCACATTACTGCACCTACAGAAGATGGAAGAGGCGCTGCAAAATGTATGCAGATTGCAATGAAAGATGCAGGCATTACAGCTGATAAAATTACATATATTAATGCACATGGAACATCAACACCGATGAATGATAAGGTTGAGACAATGGCTGTGAAGACTGCTTTCGGTGATGCGGCAAAGACTGTAATGATGAGTTCAACCAAATCAATGACAGGACATCTTCTTGGTGCAAGCGGAGCTGTTGAAGCAATCATAACAACACTTGCAGTTAAAGAAGGGTATGTACCTGCTACTATTAATTACAGAACATCGGATGAACTTTGTGACCTTGATATTGTGCCTAATGAAGGAAGAAACTGCGATATAGAATATGCTATGTCCAATTCCCTCGGATTCGGCGGACATAATGCCAGTATTATTATTAAAAAATATTGATGGAGTATCATCGTGGTAAATGAAGCACTTGAAAACGTATATACAAAGTTTAAACTGCATTTCTACAAATCTTTTTTTGAAAAGATTCAGAACAGGGAAACTTCTCTGACAACAGTTGAGACTTACTGTATTGAAATTATAGCAGCAATGGGTAATCCCACGGTAAGCGAGTTTGCCTCGTTTATACAGATTTCATCCCCTAATGCAGCATATAAAATCAATTCCCTTGTTAAAAAAGGATATCTGAGAAAAATCCAATCGGAATCTGACAGGAGGGAATATCATCTTGAAGTAACGGAGAAATATCTTGATTATTATAATCTGAGTTCGGGATATGTTTCCAAGGTTGCGGACAGGATGAAGGAAGAATTTTCGCAAGAAGAACTAATGATGCTCGAAAAAATTTTAAAGAAAACCTCGGATGAACTAATGCCTGAGGTAAATATTGATAAAGTGGCTCTGTGATTATCATGGAGCCATTCTTGCGTTGAATATTATTTTAATTTGTATTACAATAGAAAAAAATTCGGAGGTGCTGTTATGGCTGCTGTTAAAAGAAAAGGACATTTGAATGTAAAAAGAGTGGTTATAACCGCACTTGTTTTTATACTGATTATTGCAGGAATAGTTACACTTATATGTATAAATAAAAATAAAAAAGGCAAAAATTCAGAGAATACCAATGAACCATCTGTCAATCGTAATGATTATATTAAAGACGGAGAATATATTAAAATTACCACGGATGACTGCAGTCTTTATGTAGGAACCACACTTACTTTAAGCATTGAGGGAAGTGATGATAAGGTTTTACAGTCCGTTGCATTTAAAAGCTCGGATAAAGATATAGTATCTGTAGATGAAAAAGGAAATGTAAGAGTGAATGGCACGGGAACCGCAATTATAACGGCAACCTCGGGATTGCTGACTGATTCGGTTGTTATTGCCGGCATAGAAAAAGAGACGGTTACTGATACCGGCAATGGACCTGTATCAGAACCTGCACTGCCGGTTTATATACCTGACGGAAACGGCGGGGTGGTACCTAAAGAGACAAAGGCACCTGAGAATGACAATAATGACAATACATCACAGGAGACAACTGCTGCAGTAGAAAGGGAGACCGGATCGGGAACAAATATACCGGATGTGATACCTACCAATCCTGACAGAACCGAAGAAACAGAATCCAAAGATAATTACAAAGACATACTTATGAATACAATTACTTCACTTGGATATAAGAGATATAAGCAGGATATGGATTTTGCATATATATATGAAGAAGACGGAAATTATCTGGGAGAAGTCATAATAGATGACAATCAGGTCCAGATATATGTGCAGACAAGAACTATGGGATTTGACAATGCCTTGATTGAGCTGATAAAATGTGTGTGCGGCAATGAAAGCAATAATGTTTTCAGAGCATTTACAGAGGCACAGGACAATAAAACAATTATTGCAAATGGCCATACGATAAGAATACGTCCGGCATCAGACAGCGGACATTCAAAATTAATAATTTCGTATTAATTTTGTATTCGTAATTTAACAAAGGGTATGATATAATTCTTCTTAAGACTTGAATCAGGAGCAAAAGTATGATTAATAAAAGAAAGGTGCGTCTTATGGCACGTACGGCAATGTATCTTAAGCATGAAGGCACCGAAGATATTCCTAAATCCAAATATTACAGAAAAGATTATGTGTCACTTCATATGTGGCTTACGGCTATAGCAGTTACAATAGCATATTTTTTACTTCTTATACTTATTGCATGCTGTAATTTTGAAAATCTCATTAACAGACTTACAACAATGAACTATACAGTTCTGCTTGTAGTTATTATTCTGGGATATATAGCCATGATGCTTATTTTTATGTTTATTGCATATTTTGTCTATTCATACAGATATACGGAATCCGAGAGCGGCATCAGGGTATATCAGAACAGACTTGCCAAGATTTATAAACTTAACAAGGAAGATATGAAGAAGATAAAGTAGGAGGACGGTATGACTTTTGTTAAGAATTTACTTATAATTAAAGAAAAACTGCTTGCGTTTTACGGCAGGTTCAGCACATATATTAATCTTGTGATGAAGTTCCTTCTCGCACTTTTTTCGTTTTTGTTAATCGGCAAGGCGATAGGAACCCATGATATACTGGCTAATCCGCTTATATGTTTTGCCATAGCGGTTATGTGTGCTTTTGTGCCGGTAAGTGTTACGGTAATATGTGCTACGGTGCTTGCACTTATACATCTTTTCGGGATGTCTATGGAACTTGCGGCAATAGCAACGATTGTAGTGCTTATAGTGTATCTTCTGTATTTCAGGTTTGCACCTAAGACAGGAATACTTTTAATTCTTACACCGCTTTTATTTTACATCAAAATACCATACATTATTCCGGTAATTGCTGCACTTACCGTAGGCATAACGGGAATTGTACCGGTTGTGTGCGGAATATTTATGTATTATATGATAAATTTTGCATCAAGGTATTCTACGGCAATATCTTCCATGGATGCCGACAGCGCCGTCCAGAACATAACTTTTATTTTTAATAATATACTTAATAACAAAGAACTTATTATTACAATTGTATCATTTTCAATAGCGATACTTATGATATATCTTATAAAGAGGCTGTCCGTAAATTATTCCTGGATTATCGGAATTGTTGCAGGATGTTTTACGAATGCAGTTATTCTCATCGTGTCATTTTCACTGTTATCGATAAAGACTAATGTATTATTTGTTGTAATAGGAACAGTTTTAGCCATAGTTATCGGACTTGTGCTGCATCTTTTCATATTTTCTGTGGATTATACGGCAACTGAATACGTGCAGTTTGAGGATAATGACTATTATTACTATGTAAAGGCAGTCCCTAAGGTATCGGTTACGGAAAGAGACATTACCGTTAAGAAAATCAACTCAAGAGACAAGGGATACATTCATACAGAAAGTTTTGAAGAGGATCAGGAAGACAGATAGCAATAGAATGGAAGTGAAATAATGAGTGCCATATCAAATTTTATTGAAGAATATATATCCAATATATATATTCCCAGAACATTAAGGGTTTCCAATATTTTTGAAATAATTATACTTGCAATAATTCTTTATGAATTTATGGCATGGGTTAAGACAACAAGGGCATTTGCTCTTTTAAAAGGCATTATTGTAATTCTTGTATTTCTGATTATTGCCTATATTTTTGATTTCACGACCATACTCTGGATAGCAGGCAAGGTAATTAATATAGCAATTATAGCAGTTGTGGTTATATTCCAGCCGGAACTCAGAAAAGCACTGGAACAACTGGGACAGAAAAAATATTTCAAAAGTATTCTTCCTTTTACCGAGAAAAAAGATAAGGGCGAGCGGTTCAGTGACAAGACAGTCAATGAGCTTGTGAGGGCATGCTTTGAACTTGCAAAAAATAAAACAGGGGCACTTATCGTAATAGAACAGGATATCCTGCTTACAGATTACGAAAAGACGGGTATTCCTGTGGATGGCATTGTTACAAGCCAGCTTCTTATCAATATTTTTGAACATAATACGCCCCTCCATGATGGAGCGGTTATTGTCCGTGGCGACAGAATTGTGTCGGCTACATGTTATCTTCCGTTATCCGACAATATGCAGATAAGCAAGGACCTGGGAACGAGACACAGAGCCGCTGTGGGTATTTCAGAGGTTACGGATACCATGACTCTTGTGGTTTCAGAAGAGACAGGAAATGTATCCATTGCAATAGCAGGTGAGCTTATAAGAGCAGTGGACCAGGATTACCTTAAAAAGAAACTTACTTTTATCCAGAAAAAATCAATAGATGTAAAACGTTACAAACTTTGGAAGAAGGGGGCATCAGATAATGAAAAGCATTAAGGAATTCAAATTCAAAGACCTGATTCTTCATAATTTTGCCCTGAAAATTCTTGCTGTTGTTCTGGCAGTAATAATATGGGTGGCTATTGTTAATATAGATAATCCCAGCAGAACCACTATGATATCGGGAATACAGGTGGTATTCCTCAATGAAGATGCATTAGGACAGAAAGGATATACTTATTCGGTCCAGAGCGGCTCTGTAATCAGTATTTCGGTCAAAGCACCACAGTCAATAGCAGAGAGTCTTGAAGCATCGGATTTTTATGCTTATGCCGATTTCAGTGAGCTTTCACCCACATCAGACAAAGCCAAGATATATGTCAGGTGTGAGAAAAGCGAAGTCGTAAACCAGATAGATATTGTTTCCATAAGAAATGAATATGTAAGTCTTTCAATAGACAATAAATTATCTAAAGATATTACCATTGAATCAACATATACCGGAGAGCCGGCAGAAGGATATGTTGTGGGAGAGTGCTATGTAGCACCTGATACGGTTACTGTTTCCGGGGCAGAAAGCGTTGTTAACAGAATTAAGACTGCCAGGGTTACTTATGATGTTTCTAATCTGAAACAGAGCATTTCTGAAGATGCAAAAATAGTATTCTATGATGAGAACGGTATAGAAGTTAAGAGTGATTTACTCACCTTGAACAGAAGTACAGGACGTATCAATATAGATATAATTCCGACTAAATGGGTTGATGTTAATTATGCTGTAAACGGAGAACCGGCAGATGGATATGTGGTATCGGAAAGCAAGGGTTCATTGGATAAAGTCCAGGTTGCGGCTGCCAAAGATGTTCTTGACGGAATTACATCCATTGATATTCCGGCCGATGCACTTTCAACAGAAGGAATCAGTGAGAATACAACACTTACAGTGCCTCTTGGGGTATACCTTCCAAGCGGCTGCAGGATTGTATCTTCCGAAAGTACACTTAAGGTAGATATTACAGTTTTAAGAAAAGCAGAAATTGACTACCTTTACAGTGATATTTCTCTTACCGATACGAACAGTAATTACGAATATAAGATTGTAAGCGACAGCGATAATTTCAAAATTACCATAACAGGTGACAAAGATGTAGTCGATACGATAAGGTCAGGCAGCCTTGGCATAACAGCATCAATGGCGGGAAGAAAACCGGGTAAATATACCGTAAGACTTAATATCAAAAAAAGTACCGATTACAATATCGAAGGAAATTACGATATAACCGTTGAAGTAACGGAAAAGACTGAGCAGCCTACAACACCTTCGGGTAATATATCGGAAAGCACACATGACAGCTCAAATGACAATAATAATTAAATTGAAAGTGGAGTAAAGAAATGGCAAGATTATTTGGAACAGACGGAGTCAGAGGCGTAGCTAACAAGGAACTTACAGTTGAACTTGCAATGAACCTTGGTAAGGCAGGAGCCTATGTCCTGACAAAAGAAAATTCGCACAAGGCGACTATACTTGTTGGGTGCGATACAAGAATATCGGGAGATATGTTAGCTAATGCCTTAATGGCAGGTATATGCTCAGTTGGAGCCAATGCTATATATGCAGGAGTTATACCTACACCGGCTATTGCATATCTTACGAGAAAATATAACTGTGATGCGGGTGTAGTTGTATCAGCTTCACATAATCCGGCTGAATATAACGGAATTAAATTCTTTGGCGGCACAGGTTATAAGTTGTCAGACCAGTTGGAAGATGAGATAGAAGAATACATAAGAGTTAACCTTGCAGAGTTCCCTATGCCTTTAGGAGGAGATGTGGGACGCATTACATACCTTGATAAAGCTAAAGACGATTATGTTAAGTTTGCCACAGATCTCTTTGATATGGATTTATCAGGTCTTAAGATAGTTGTTGACACGGCGGAGGGTGCATCTTATTATACAGCCGAAAAAGCACTCAGAAAGTTATCGGCTGACCCTTTGGTAATCCACAACAATCCGGATGGTGTGAATATTAACAGGAATTGCGGTTCCACACATCTTGAGGAACTTAAGAAAACCGTTATTGAGAATGGCGCCGATATTGGTATTGCATTTGACGGCGATGCCGACAGAATGTTAGCTGTTGATGAAAAAGGCAATGTGGTAGATGGCGATCAGGTAATGGCAATATGCGGATTATATATGAAAAATAAGGGAACACTTAAAAAGAATACAATTACTGCTACGGTTATGAGCAATCTCGGATTTTTCCAGATGGGTGAACGAGAGAATATTAACATAGAGCAGACCAAGGTGGGCGACAGATATGTTCTTGAGCGTATGCTTAAAGAAGGTTATAATCTCGGAGGAGAACAGTCGGGACATATTATTTTCCTTGATGAAAACACAACCGGGGACGGACTTATCAGTGCTTTACACCTTTTAGAAGTAATGGTCAATACCGGTAAGAAACTTTCAGAACTTGCTTCTGTAATGACCGTGCTTCCACAGGCACTTGTTAATGCAAAGGTAGCCAACAGAAAGAAAGAATATTATCTTGATAATAAAATTATTGCGGATGCCATTAAAGCATTTGAAAATAAATTTTCAGGCGAAGGCAGGGTACTTATAAGGCCTTCGGGAACAGAACCTCTTATAAGAGTTATGATTGAAGGCAAAGATATTGAACTTATCAGTAAGGAAGCAGAGAAACTTGCGGCACTTATAGAGGAAAATTTAGGAGAATAATTATGGTTGATGTGGTTATTCCGTTATACAGACCGGATGCCAAAACAGGAATACTTTTAAGACGTCTTTTAAAACAGGATTATGAAATTAACAGAATAATACTGATTAATACAGAAAAAGAATATTTTAATGAAGAACTTCTTTTTAATCCGGTAATAGAGGTGCACCATATTACAAAGCCTGAATTTGACCATGGGGCAACAAGGCATATGGGTATGGAATTATCCGATGCGGATTATGTCTTATTCCTTACAATGGATGCCATACCAGCCGACACACACCTTATTTCAAGCCTTGTAAAGTGCTTTGAACATAGGGGCAGCAAAGGAGAACCTGTTGCTGTGGCTTATGGCAGGCAGCTTGCTTCAAAGAAAGCTTCGTTTGAAGAAAAATATACAAGAAATTATAATTACCCTCCACAGGGAAGAATTAAGACGATTGATGACATTAAAGAGCTTGGGATTAAGACTTACTTCTGTTCGGATGTATGTGCCATGTATGACAGGGCGGCATATTTTAGTAACGGTGGTTTTCCGGAGAAAATCATCTTTAATGAGGATATGGTATATGCCTCAAAAGCAATGAAAAACGGATATGCGGTCGAATACTGTGCTAAGGCAAGAGTATATCATTCCCATAATTACAGTTTCAGGGAGCAGTTCAGACGTAATTTTGATATGGGTGTATCCCAGAAGGATTATGAAGAGGTTTTTTCCGGGATAAAGTCGGAAAGCGAAGGAATTAAGATGGTAGTGTCTGCGGCAGAATATATGATGGATAACGGACACTGGTATGACATACCCCATCTGTTTATTAACAGTGCTGCCAAGTATACAGGTTATAGACTGGGTAAAATGTATAAGCATCTTGGCAAAAAAATAATTTTAAAACTTACATCAAATAAAGAATATTGGGAAAGTCTGGAAGAGTGATATTGTGATAAAAAGTAATCAGCGTCAACTGAATATTTTACATGTAGTAATGGATGCCATAATAATGATTGTGGCTTATTTTGCTGCGTGGGCTATTAAATTTGGTGAGGCTTTTCTTAACAGCAGCGACCATTCCATGTATGGAGTGTATGTTGTTGCACTGATTGTAATAGTTCCGTCTTTTCTCATTCTGTACAGCATGTTCGGGTTATATACGCCTAAGAGGATGCATGGACAGAAATATGAAATGTTTAATATTTTCAAGGCCAATACGGTGGGCGTTGTATCGTGGATATTAATTTTATACATGGCACATCTTGAACATTTTTCAAGAGAAATGATATTTATATTCTTAGGGATAAATATTTTTCTTGAACTGCTTGCAAGAGTAGGCTTAAGAATGTTTTTACGCCACATAAGGAAGAAAGGCTTTAATCAGAAACATGTCCTTATGATTGGATACAGCAGGGCTGCGGAAGGATACATTGACAGAATTAAAGCATATCCTCAATGGGGATATCATGTAGTAGGTATTCTTGATGACAACGTGGAAGCAGGAACAAAATACCGTGGCATTGAGGTGATTGGTAAAATAGAAGAGCTGGAAAGGGTTATTGATGCAAATGACCTTGATGAGATTGTAATTACCCTCAGTATCGAAGAGTATGGCAAACTTGAAAAAATAGTGGCAAAATGTGAAAAATGCGGTATTCACACCAAGTTTATACCGGATTACAACAACATAATACCTACAAGAGCGTATATTGAGGATGTTCAGGGACTTCCTGTAATCAATATAAGAAGAGTACCTTTAAGCGGACTTTTCAACAGATTTATAAAAAGATTTGCGGATATTGTATTAGCGGTACTTGCACTTATTGTTTTTTCTCCTATAATGTTAATTGTAACTGTGCTTGTAAAGACAACTTCAAAAGGACCTGTTATATATAAACAGGAAAGAGTAGGACTTCACAATAAGACATTTAAGATGTATAAATTCAGGTCGATGATTGACAGCTGTGATGGCAGTGATAAGAAAAAATGGACCACGCAGGATGATCCGAGGGTAACCAAAGTAGGTAAATTCATCAGAAAAACAAGTCTGGATGAATTACCGCAGTTTGTTAATGTCATAAAAGGTGACATGAGCATTGTGGGACCAAGACCGGAAAGACCTTATTATGTGGACAAGTTTAAGGAAGAAATTCCCCGTTATATGATAAAACACCAGGTCAGACCGGGTATTACCGGATGGGCACAGGTTAACGGATACAGAGGTGACACTTCTATTTACAAGAGAATTGAATGCGACCTTTATTATATTGAAAACTGGACCGTTTTGTTTGACATAAAAATTTTATTCTTTACGGTTTTCAAAGGATTTATTAATAAGAATGCCTACTAGGCATGGAGGAAATTAAATTATTATGGCTAAGTATAAAGATTTCGATGATGAGATTATATTTGACAGCGGGAGCAGTAACCCCGTAAAAAGTGTCAGAAGTAAGAAAAAAAAGAAAAAAACATGGATACTTGTAGTCGTACTCGTTGTTGAATTTATATTAATAGTGGGGCTTTTAGGTGTATTGTATGTGGTTGATAAATTATCCAACATTAAAAGAACACCGCTTAATGAGGACCTTATTGTTATTAATCCGGATATAGACGACGATACTACCGAAAAATTAAAAGGTTATACCAACATACTTTTACTTGGTACCGATTCAAGAGACAATTCCACCGACGGACTTGATAAAGTGGGTGAGAATCATACAGATGCGATGCTTGTAGCAAGTATTAATAATGACAGTGGTGAAGTAAGAATTATTTCGGTATACAGGGACTGCCTCCTTGAGATGAATGATATTAAAACAGATAAAGATTTTAAAAATACCGTGATAGACAAAGCAACAGAAGCAGCATTTAAATATGGTATTGAATCAACTATAACCATGATTAACAGGAACCTTGATATGGATATCAAGGACTATGTAATGGTTAACTGGGCAGCACTTATAGACATTGTTGATTCTGTAGGAGGTGTTGATATAGAGATAACCCAGATGGAGCAGAGATGGACTAACAGATATCTTGTAGACACTTCTAAAGCAACGGGCGTCTCTTATGAAGAACTTGATGTTTATGATGACGATGATACCAAACTTTCTGACGAAGAGTTAAGAATGGACAGCGATAAGATGAATACAAGACGCATGGCCCATATGGATGGTATCCAGGCTACAGCATTTGCCAGAGTAAGATATGGTGATGGCAAAGCCGATTACGGACGAACAGAAAGACAGAGAAAAGTTATTGAACAGATTGTGGCAAAAGCAAAGAAATTCGATATAGGAAGACTTAATTCAATTCTTACAGCAGTAACAAAGAATCTTTCAACCAGTTTCGATATAAATGAGATACTTGACCTTGCAACAAGTATTACCAAATACAAACTCACGATGGTTGACGGCGGTTTCCCATTTACAAGAAATGACCAGATAAGGAGTAAAGACGGATGGAAATTTGCGGATCCTGTTATTCCGGTAACGCTTGAATCCAACGTTGTGAAATTTCACGAAAAACTGTTTGACAGTACGGATTATACCCCATCTACAACAGTAAAGAATATAAGTGAAAAAATAATAAGACTTACCGGAGTTTACGAATAATGAAAAAAATCTTTTCAAAAAAATATATACAGGTTATCACGGTTATAATTTTGTCTTTTATAATTGCTTTTTTTGCGGAACTGATGTTTAACGTAAAAGTGTTAGGACTGAAAGGCGAAGAAAAAGGCGTAAGGCAGATTGGATTTGATAAATGTACAGCAACAAATCTTCAAAAGACAGGTGAAGGTTACGTACTGAAAAAAGGTTCAGAAGGTAATTTTACTTTTGAGGTGAATGGTTATGTGGACAGAATAGTAATCGGATATGATACGGATACAACTTATTCCCAGACACTTATGGTAGATTACCGGAATATATATAATATGTCCGAGGTTAAAGTTATTAATGACAGTAATCCGGTTTATCTTGACGAAACCGTTGTTAATATCCGCAAGTATGTTAATAAAATAACATTAAATATTCCGGAACTTTCGGATGATGTGACGATTAAGTATATTTCAGTGAGAAATACGGCACAGCTTAATTGGCTGAGAGTTGCATTTTTTGTGCTTGGATTATCTTCAATAGGACTAATTATTGTTTTCAGAAAAATTATTGCGGATAAAGTACATGTCGGATTTGCAATAGTGGCAGCAACTGTAGGCCTTAGCATGGTACTTGTAATGCCGCTTGTAAGAGTCGGGTTTGACGAAGAAGCTCATTTCAGGTGCTCTTTTGTACTTTCGCTTGAGAAAACAACTATTGAAAATACCACATTATGGAATATGTTAAATGCGGCTGATGAGAACCATCCGGCTTTCAGAAGCGGTTCGTACGACGAATATAAAGCTTTTTACAAGTATCTTAACGAGAATGCCTTGTATACCGACAATGGTGTTGATACTTTCAGGGTAACCCCTAGAAATACAAGCGGAATGGCAACTTTTTCTTATATAATCCTTGCATTTTTTATGAGCCTTGCAAGATTATTTAAGATGAGTTTCGGAAATATATATATACTCGGAAGACTCGTTAATCTTATTGTATATGTTACGACAATGACATTTGCCATTAGGAAAATCAAAAAAGGTAAAATTCTCTTATCGGTAATAGGACTTCTGCCTACGGTAATGTTTTTGTCATCTACAATATCTTATGATCCGTTTGTATTATCATTCATATCACTCGGTATGGCATATCTGCTTAACGCAGTGATGGACGAAGAAAAAATCACGGTTAAGGATTTTATACTGGGATGCCTTTTCTTAGGCATAGGCTGTACGGCAAAGGCTATTTACGCACCTTTGTTCCTTGTGGGGCTTATGATACCTGCGGACCGTTTTAAGGACAAAAAAACGGGTATAATCATGAAAACAGGTTTTGTAATCTGTTTCCTTGTACTTATGGCAACGGCAATGATGCCTACAATGTTAGGACAAGACAGCGGCGACAGCAGAGGCGGCAATACAAGCCATATAAGCCAGCTGGGCTGTATGACCGGCAACCTTTTCGGATATTTCGGACTTATGATGTATTCAATTATAAGCAGATTCATTACGTATTCGGTGGGACCTATAGCGATAGATACAATGTATTTTTTCGGAACAGGAAAATGTATTGTTGTACTTGATATAATACTTGCGGCAGTTGTACTGACACTTGGCGAAGATGGCTTCCGGTTTAAGAAAAAACAGAAAGCGGCGTTTGCGGGAATTATTTTTATAATCGTGGCACTTATCTGGACCAGCCTTTATATGGCATTTACGGAGGTAGGCGTTGCGAGCTCCATTAACGGAGTGCAGGGACGATATTTTATTCCTCTTTTATTCCTGGGACTTTCAATGTTTGCCACTCCTAAGATTAAATGCAGCTGGAATAAGGAAAAATTTTATCCTGTAATACTGATAGCAATGTCACTTATTTTAAGTTTTGAAACATACAGCCAGATTATTGTTAATTCATGCGGCTAAATGAAAGGAAAACATTATGGAAATTTTAAGAGCAAAGACTAAGCTCCTTTTTCAGGGAAGACCACTTAGTGAAACCCATACTAAAAATTCGGAGCTGAACATTAAAGAAATTGATGAGGGAAAAACAATTCTTTCATCATATCCGAGAAGACTGGTACTTGAACTTACCAATGCATGCAATCTTAATTGCGTAATGTGCGGAAGAAATGCAGCGGACTTTAAAGCTACGGCTTTTGATATGGATGTATTCAGAAGTCTTGAACCTGTTATGGATTATGTAGAAGAGGTAACACTCATGGGATGGGGTGAACCTACAATTTACCCTAATTTTATTGAAATGCTTGATATAATTAACAGGCATGGGGCAAGAAAATATTTCTGTACTAACGGAATGAATCTTAAAAAAATAAAAAATGCACTTTTTGATTACAATGTTGATGTGTTTGCGGTAAGTCTTGACGGAGCTACAGATGAGACTAACAGCAGAATCAGAAGAGGCTCTAAAATAGATGTGATTTGTGATGATTTAAGGGATATAGTCAGAATAAAAAAAGAAAGAGGACTTACATATCCATGGATAAATTTTGTTTTTTGCGCAATGAAATCAAATATTCATGAACTTCCTGACCTTGTAAGACTTGCGGCGGATATCGGACTTAATGAAGTAAAGGTTGTATATCTTACCGTTTTTGAACCTTCCATGCTTGAAGAAACATTATGGGGACAGGATGAACTTGTACATTCTGTTTTTGAAGAGGCAATTAAAGTAGCAGAAGAACTTAATATAGCCATTAAACTTCCACATTACGTTGGAGAGGACGTAGCAGGAGATAAGGAACATAAGGACTGTTTCGTAAGCTGGAGGGATTTCTTCCTCGGTTCTGATGGATATGTAAGACCTTGTATGTCAACACCGGTTAAGTTTTTCCAATACGATATGAACAGGGATTTTATGGATATGTGGAATTCAAAAGAATATCAGGAATACCGCAAAAATGTCAATGATGAAAATAATATGGATGACCCATGTAAAAGATGCTACCAGTCATCACATTGCAATTGGAATAAGAGGCGCTCTTTTATACAGTGCGGCGAAAAATTCTCGCCTAGCTGGGAAAAAAAGTAGGTCTGTGTTGAATTGACGGTTTTATTATGGTAAAATGTAATTATGTATACAAAAAAGAAAGATGAGGAAATAATATGAGAACATATCTTGTTACCGGCGGAGCCGGATTTATCGGCTCAAATTATATTCACTATATGTTTAGAAAGTACGACAATGAGATTCGTATAATTAATGTGGATGTTCTGACATATGCAGGTAATCTGGAGAATCTTAAAGATATAGAAAACAGGGATAACTACACATTTATCAAGGCTGATATATGCGACAGGGAAGCCATTGAGAAGATTTTTGCAGAGAATGACATAGACAGAGTTGTTCATTTTGCTGCGGAGAGTCACGTTGACAGAAGTATCCGTAATCCTGAGGTGTTTGTGCAGACTAATGTTATGGGTACAGCGGTTATGCTTAATGCTGCTAAGAAGGCATGGGAACTTCCGGATGGAACATTTAAGGCTGACAAGAAATTCCTTCATGTATCTACTGATGAAGTATATGGTTCATTACCGGATGATGATAATGCCTTTTTCTATGAGACATCACCTATCGATCCTCATAGCCCATATTCGGCAAGCAAGGCATCCTCTGACATGCTTGTTAAGGCATATATAGACACATATCATTTTCCGGCCAATATTACTAACTGCAGTAATAATTACGGACCTTACCAGTTCCCGGAGAAACTTATACCGCTTATTATCAATAATGCACTTCACGGCAAGAAGCTTCCTGTATACGGTGACGGACTTAATGTCAGAGACTGGCTTTATGTTGATGACCATGCTAAGGCTATCGATATGGTTCAGGAAAAGGGAAGACTTGGAGAGAGATACAATATAGGCGGACATAATGAGAAGCGCAATATTGATATTATTAAGATAATTCTTGAGACTTTAAGGGAGATGCTTCCGGATGATGATGAACGTAAGGCACATATTAACGAAGGTTTAATTACTTACGTTGAGGACCGAAAGGGACATGACAGAAGATATGCGATAGCACCTGATAAGATCAAGAGCGAGATCGGATGGTATCCGGAGACTATGTTCAAGGATGGAATCAGACTTACAATAGCATGGTTTTTTGAGCATGAAGACTGGATGAAGAATGTTACAAGCGGCGATTATCAGAAATACTATAGCGAAATGTATAAATAATAATTATGGCAGTATCCTGTATAGAGGATACTGCCTTAAGCTGTTTTTTATGAATACGAAATTTTATTAATTAAGGAGACCTAACATGAAAGGAATTATACTTGCAGGAGGATCGGGAACAAGACTTTATCCTCTTACTAAAGCAATATCAAAACAGATTATGCCTGTCTATGACAAGCCAATGATATATTATCCTTTATCAACACTTATGCTTGCAGGGATAAGAGAGGTGCTTATTATATCTACACCAAGAGACCTCCCTGTATTCAAGGATTTGCTTGGAAGCGGAGAACAGCTTGGAATGAGCTTTTCCTATGCGGTTCAGGAGACTCCAAGGGGACTTGCGGATGCTTTTATCGTAGGTGCTGATTTTATAGGAGATGACAGTGTGGCACTGGTTCTCGGTGATAATATTTTCTACGGACAGAGTTTCTCAAGAGTGCTTCAGAATGCTGCAACAAGAGAAAAGGGCGCTACAATTTTCGGATATTATGTTAAGGATCCGAGAGAATACGGCGTTGTGGAATTTGACAGTAACAATAAGGCAGTTTCAATCGAAGAAAAGCCTGCTATACCTAAGTCAAATTATGCGGTTCCCGGATTGTATTTTTATGATAATGATGTAGTTGAGATAGCCAAGAATGTTAAGCCTTCTGCGAGAGGTGAGATAGAAATTACAAGCATTAACAATGAATATTTAAGACGCGGCGACTTGTATGTTGAGACACTGGGACGCGGTTTTGCATGGCTTGATACAGGTAACCATGACGCATTGCTTGATGCGGCTGATTTTGTAGCAGCATTTCAGAAAAGACAGGGATTATACATTTCCTGCATTGAAGAAATCGCTTATAAGAGAGGTTTCATAACAAGAGAACAGCTGGTTGAACTTGCACAGCCATTATTAAAAACAGATTATGGCAGATATTTAATAGATATTGCTAACGGATTATAGAAGAGGTAAGAAAATGGGACAGATTAAAGTTACGACATGCGAAATAGAAGGCCTTAAAGTAATAGAGCCAAGGGTATTCGGTGATGAAAGAGGATATTTCTTTGAATCATACAATTACAATGATTTTAAGGAGGCAGGGATACCACAGGTTTTCGTTCAGGATAACCAGTCGGCTTCTAAGAGGGGTGTTTTAAGAGGTCTTCATTTTCAGAAGAATTTTCCTCAGGATAAATTAGTCCGGGTAATAAGAGGAGAAGTATTTGACGTTGCCGTTGATTTAAGAAAAGATTCTAAGACATACGGTAAGTGGTTTGGAGTTGTTCTTTCAGAGGATAATAAGAAACAGTTCTTTATCCCAAAGAATTTTGCACACGGATTTCTTGTTTTATCGGATTATGCTGAATTTGCATATAAGTGTACCGATTTTTATCATCCTGATGATGAGGGCGGTCTGCTTTACAATGATCCTGATATCGGTGTGGAGTGGCCTTTTGAAGAAGGTGTTGAACTGATACTTTCAGATAAAGATCAGAAATGGTCCGGAATTAAAGAATATACAAAAGGAATCTGATTGTATGTCAACAATGGTAAGTAATTTAAAACAGTACATCCCTTTATTGTCAGAATTAGTGACGAGAGATATTAAGACCAAGTACAGACGTTCTGTACTTGGTGTTTTATGGACATTACTCAATCCTCTTCTTATGATGATTGTTCTGTCCATTGTTTTTTCACAGCTTTTCGGCAGATTTGCCATTGAAAATTATCCGATTTATCTTTTGAGCGGACAGGTGATTTTTAACTTTTTCTCGGAAAGCACATCAATGAGTATGACTTCTGTCATCAATAATGCACCATTACTGAAAAAAGTATATATTCCCAAATACGTTTTCGTTCTTTCAAGAGTAATTTCAAGCTCAATTAATTTAGCCGCATCCTTTGCGGCGCTTATTGTCGTTATGCTTGCCATGAGAACAGAATTGTATTATACGGTTATACTTTCATTACTGCCCGTACTTTCGCTGATTGTTCTCTCTATAGGTGTTGGACTGATTCTTGCAGCACTTGCAGTTAAATTCAGGGATATCGTTCATCTCTATTCAGTATTTATAACAGCATTTATGTATCTTACACCTGTAATTTATCCGATAAGCAGTCTGCCACACTGGGTAGCCGGAATTGTAAAGGCTAATCCAATAACAAGCATATTAACAATGTTCAGAGGCTTCATGCTTTACGGAACGATGCCTGACGCATTTACCGTATGTATGACTGTTTTTCCGAGTATAGCATTTCTTTTGCTTGGAATAAGGGTATTTTACAAAAATCAGGATGACTTTATTCTGTATATCTAGGAGCTGTAAAATGGAAGATGCAATAATAAAAGTAGACCACGTTTCTATGCGTTTTAATCTTGCAAGGGAAAAGGTGGATAGTTTAAAAGAATATATAATAAAAGCCTTTAAAGGTAAGTTGCAATATGATGAATTCTGGGCTCTTAAGGATGTCAGTTTTGAAGTAAAAAGAGGTGATGCCGTAGGACTTATAGGTCTTAACGGCAGCGGAAAAAGTACCATGCTAAAGGTTATAGCAAGGGTTCTTAAGCCTACCAAAGGTAAAGTTGAGGTTAACGGGACAGTTGCACCTCTGATTGAACTTGGGGCAGGATTTGATTTTGACCTTACCGGTAAAGAAAATATCTATTTGAATGGCGCATTGCTTGGACGTTCAAGAAAACAGATGAATGAAGTAGTAGATGATATTGTTGAATTCTCGGAACTTGCCGAATTTATGGATGTACCTATGAAAAACTATTCATCAGGAATGTTGTCAAGGCTTGCTTTTGCAATAGCAACATCAGGCTCTGCCGATATTCTTATCGTCGATGAAGTTCTGGCTGTAGGAGATTTTCTTTTCCAGCAGAAATGTATTGACAGAATTAAGGGAATGATGGCAAACGGAACCACAGTTCTTTTTGTATCACATAGTATTGAGCAGGTGGAGGAAATCTGTAACAAAGCAGTGTGGATTAAATCCGGCGAGATATTTATGCAGGGTGATGCTAAAGAAGTCTGCAGCGTATATAAACAGTCATAGAAAATAAGTAGCTGAAAGGAAGTTCATTACATGAACCGTAAAATTAAAAAGATAATATTAATGGTATTAATTTTAGTCATTACCTGTACCGCTGCCTTTTTTTATGCCCATGTAAAGCAAAGCTCGGATATAACCGTTATCAGCAAAGAAAAGTTCATAAAGAACGGTGAGAGTATTTCATTTGAGTTCAGGTGTAAAGGTAATAAGTTATATGGTATTTTTACAGATATGGTACCGGATAACAGCGATGAAGGAATACTTTATTACGAGCTTAAGAATAGCTCAGGCGAAATTGTGGTAAATGACAGTATAAGTTTTGGAACAATTAATACAGACGGAAATACAGGCTTTGGATTTAATAAGATGAAATGTGAGAAAGACGGAACTTACACTATTACATTTAAAGCAGAATGTAAGGAGGACAATGGCGTCCTTTTTAAGGAGAATGGTGTGGTGAGATATGAATATATCGGCTTCCGTCTGGAAACAATGATAGTATTTATCTTATGTATTGCTTATCTTGTGGGATTGGCAAAGACATTAAACTGGATATTCAGAAAGTAGGACTAATTAATTATGAAACAACAGCAGGAACTTGTATATATTTCAGATTATAGATGCCGTCTTGATAATAAGAACAGAATTATAATCAACATAGGAAGTAATGAAAGAATAATGGCGGGGGTAAAGGTTACCGGGACAATCGACGGAAAATCTTTGCCTGTAGACGTAATATACAGAAATACAATACGTTCAAGATTCTGTTACAGAAATATCAATAACAAATTTAACAGGGAATATCAGGTTTGTGCCGATGTTAACAATAATTTTAAAACACTGCAGATTACACTTAAATTTGCAGGTGATAATGAGGGTGTTGTCAAGACAATTACAATACCGGGAAAACGTTTTCGCAAGAATTGTGACAGAATACAGGGCTGCGTGGATGTCTGCGAAAAGACAGATGAAGGCTGTAAGATTGAAGGCTGGGCCGCCGATGCCAAAGAAGTTAAAATCAAGGTTTTATGTGACGGCAAAGAGCTTACAGGGGATTTTAGACGTGTATTCAGACAGGATATAGCAGATTACTATCAGGATGGAGAGACTTCGGTTCCTCTGGGATATACCTTTGATATTATTAATAATAGTAAGGATATAAAAAAAGTCAGGGTTATATATTATACGGATGATCGCAAGTCCGACTTCAAATTTAACATTTCCAAATCAGGCAAAAAAAGTATACCGCTTACGGATGTTGTAAACAAAGTGGTCATATATACGCGCAAGTATGGTTTTACCGGTATGTTAAAAAAGGCTTACAGAAAGATAACACACAAGCCTATGATTGATTATAATGAATGGTATAAGGCTCACAAACCCTCAGAGGAGGAATTGAAAGAACAGCGTAAAGTTAAATTTGACTATATGCCAAAGTTTTCCATAATTATTCCGGTATACAGACCTGTTCCACAGTATTTTACTGATATGATAAAGTCGATAAAACATCAGACGTATTCTAACTGGGAAATCTGTATTGCAGACGGCGGCGGAGAGGGACATACCGTGGATAAGACTCTTTTTGGGCTTGTTAAGGGTGATAAGGTCAGGTATGTTGCAATTTCGGAGAACTTAGGAATTTCCGGAAATACCAATGAAGCCATGAAAATGGCAACAGGTGATTATTTTGTACTTGGCGACCATGACGATGTATTTGAGCCTGATGCACTTTTTGAATGTGCAAGAGCCATTAATTCAAAAGAAAAACCTGATATGATATATTCGGATGAGGACAAAATAACAGAAGACGGCAAAAAGCATTGCGAGCCTTATTTCAAACCGGATTTTAATATTGATTTATTAAGAAACAATAACTATATATGCCATCTTTTCGTATTCTCCAGAGAACTGTCAGAAAAAGTTGGATATTTCAGAAAAGAGTTTGATGGAGCCCAGGATTACGATATGATTCTCAGATGTTCTGAGAAAGCAAAGTGCATAAAGCATATTCCTAAAGTGTTGTACAGCTGGAGAATATATTCCGGTTCAACATCTGCCAATCCTGAAAGCAAGAGATATGCTTTTACTGCGGGTAAGAGAGCCATTGACGAACATTTTAAGCGTATGGGAATAAAGGCTGAGGCAGAGATGAATGAAACGTATCTCGGACTTTACAGATCCAGATATGAGATAACCGGCAATCCTCTTATATCAATACTTATACCTAATAAAGACCATACGGATGACCTTGATAAGTGTATTAAGTCCATCCTTAAACAGAAGTATGAGAATTATGAAATAATAGTAATTGAGAATAACAGCACAGAGGATGCCACTTTTGAATACTACAAGAAGCTTGAAAAAGAATGTAACAAAGTTAAAGTAATATATTATAAGGATAAGTTTAACTATTCAAAGATTAATAATTTCGGAAGAAAAGAAGCTAAAGGCGGGTATCTTTTATTATTAAATAACGATACGGAAATGATTAACGATGATTGCCTTAATGAACTTCTTTCATATACAGAGAGAGACGATGTGGGCATTACAGGTGCAAGACTTTTGTATGAAGACAATACAGTACAACATGCAGGTGTTGTAATTGGATACAATGGACTGGCAGGCCATACATTTGTCGGCAACGAACCTGATGATGTAGGATACCGTGCTTATGTAATCCAGGCAAGGGATTACAGTGCGGTTACCGCAGCCTGTCTTATGGTAAAGGCATCTTTATATGACGAAGTCGGCGGATTTGAGGAAGAACTTGAGGTTGCATTTAATGATGTGGATTTCTGCCTCAAAGTAAGAGAAAAAGGATATCTTGTTGTATACAATCCTTATGCAGTGCTTCACCACTATGAGTCAAAAAGCCGTGGATATGAGGATACGCCTGAAAAAAGGAATAGATTTGAAAAGGAAGCATTCTTTACTTACAATAAGTGGGAAAAGATACTTGCAGACGGCGACCCATGCTATAATCCAAATCTTACACTTTCAAATTCAGATTTCTCACTAAGGGAGTAATCCTGTATGTCAAAGATTAACAAAGCAGTAAAGTATATAAAAGAATACGGTTTTGTCAAAACGGCTAAAGCGGTTAAGACAAAGCTGTGTTCAGGTAAGGCTGCAACAGCAAAAAAATTAAAACGTATCATAAAAGAAAGCTATGATCACAAGGAATTTGAACAACTTAATACAAGTCTTAAAATAAGCATATTGATGCCTGTATATAATACGGATGTTGATATGCTGAAATGCGTTATGGAATCTGTAATAAACGGAAGCTATGATAATTACGAACTTTGCATATATGACGCAAGTGACGAAAACGGCAGGGATGCTACTAAAATCTGTGAAGATTACGCAGGTAAATTTCCAAAGATTAAATATCTGAAAGGTGATAACTTTGGAATAGCAGAGAATACCAACAGATGTTTTGACATATCGGAGGGCGGATATATTGCCCTGCTTGACCATGATGATGTGCTTCACAGGGACGCACTTTGTTATGTTGCAATGGAAGCCTGTAAAGGTGCGGATTTCATATATACGGATGAAGTAACTTTTTCCGGAAAAATAACCAATGTCGTAAGTTCCGACTTTAAGCCGGATTATTCGCCTTATATGTTAAGGTGCAATAATTATATCTGCCATTTTGTATGTTTCAGCCGTGAGCTGTTTGTAAGCTGCGGTAAATTTAATAAAAAATATGACGGAAGCCAGGACCATGAACTTTTTTTAAGGCTTACGGATAGAGCGAAAAAAGTATGTCATATTCCTAAGATTTTATATTTCTGGAGAGTGCATAAAGGCTCTGTATCGGACAGCATTGAGGCAAAAGAATATGCAATAACCGCAGGAATTAATGGTGTCAGGGATTTCCTTGCTTCAAAAAATATTGATGCGGAAGTGGAATCTTCAGAGATATACCCTACAATATATAGAATCCATTATAAAATTACAGACGAAAAAGTGTCTGTGATAATATTAAATCATAATCACTATGAAGATTTAAAAAGATGCCTGGAATCAATTTATCGCAGTACCTATAAGAATTACGAGATTATAATTCTTGAAAATAACAGTAACGATCAGATATTGTCAGACTACTATGCAGAGCTTTCACAAAAAGAAAATATTAAAATTATAACCTTGAATGAGCCATTTAATTATTCAAGGTTTAACAATATTGCAGCAGGATATGCTGCCGGTACACAGCTTTTGTTTCTTAACAATGATATTGAAGCTGTATCGGAAAACTGGATTCAGGAAATGCTTATGTACAGCCAGAGAAATGATGTGGGGGCGGTCGGAGCACAGCTTAGATATCCGGATAAGACATTACAGCATTGTTATCTGATTACCGGAGCAGGACCTCATAAAGTGGCAATTCACGCAGGACTGGGACTCTTTGAAGGCGACTACGGATATCTTGACAGAATCGGTTTCGTAAGGGATGTAAGCGCTGTAACGGGGGCGTGCCTTATGGTAAAAAAGGACATTTTTGATAAAATCGGAGGTTTTGACGAAAAACTTTCTGTGGCATATAATGATGTGGATATATGTCTTAAGATTAGAAATGAAGGATATGGAATAATCTATACTCCGTATGCGAGGCTGATTCACTATGAATCAAGCACAAGAGGCAGGGACAGCAAAGACGGTAACCGCAGACGCCTTGATGCGGAGGCAGAATATATAAAGAACAAGTGGAAAGATAAACTTATTGACAGATATTATAATGCTAATTTTTCCACAGACAGGGAGGGCATGTTGAGATGAATATTTTCACAAAAACGAAATCATACCTTAAAAGATATGGGGCTTTGAACCTTTTAAGAAAAGTTACAGAAAAAGCTTCCAGAGGATTTGATATTTCAGAGGAATTCGTCTGTGAAAATTTAACCGACGAAGAACTTTTAAAACAACGCAATTATAAATTTTTACACAGCCCTGTCATTAGCATTGTCATGCCGGTGTATAATCCGAATGACAGGTATTTCAGGCAGACACTTAATTCAATTAAAAACCAGTCATACGAAAACTGGCAGTTATGTATAGGCGATGCCGGTAACAATAAGAAAAATAAAATTCTCGAAGAGGTTTTCGGAAATGATGACAGGGTAAAATATCTTGACATACCCGTAAATTACGGAATTTCGGGAAACTCCAATAAGGCACTTGAACTGGCTACAGGCGGGTATATAGGTTTAATGGACCATGATGATATTCTGACATCCGATGCCCTTTTTATGATTGTATCCAAATTAAACGAAGGATATGACATTGTATATACCGATGAAGATAAGACGGACGAGAATTTAAACAGGTATTTTTCTGTATATAGAAAGCCGGATTTCAATCTTAATCTTTTTCTTTCCAATAATTATATGTGCCATTTTACAGTTATCAGTAAAAAGATAATTTCAGAAGCCGGAAATTTCAGAAGTGAATATGACGGTGCACAGGATTATGATTTGTTTTTAAGATGTATTGAAAAAACAGACAGAATAGGTCACGTTAATAAGGTGTTGTATCATTGGAGAACCGTGGGCAGTTCAACATCAGGCAATCCTTTTAACAAAGAATATGCTTTTGATGCAGGCAAAAGAGCCCTTCAGGATTATATATTAAGAAATAATATAAAAGGTGTAAAAGTTGCACAGATGGAAGACCCCGGATATTACAGGATAAGGTGTGGTAGAAAAGGAAAACTTTCTTTATCCATGGTGGTTGACGGCACTATTACCAATGACGGCAGCGATTATTATCTTGTGCTTGATGAAAATATGAAAATAAGCAGTTCTGATATAGATAAGATGTTAAAGAGGGCATATTTTACCGGTGCCGATATAGTTGTTCCTAAGATAATAAGAAACGGAAGATACGAGTATAACGGCAGGGCATATACAGGAAATGGATACACACCATCCCTTAAAGGAAAAAGAGAGTGGTACAAGGGACAGTCAAATCTTGGCATACTTAATATGGATGTTAATATTGTTCCGGTGAAAGGTATTCTTATAAGAAAAAAACTGTACGATAAATACATTAATCATAAGGGCAGATATATCTGTAACCTTAAAGGCAGTTTTAAAGGTGTAAAAATGGTATATGCACCGGAATCAGTAATTTCAAAATAGAGGAAAATATGAAAAAAGTAACAATAGTAATACCTAATTACAACGGAGAAAAGTATATTGATGAGTGCTTCAGTGCATTAACAAAACAGTCATATAAGGATTTTGATGTGATTCTGGCAGACAATGGTTCTGAAGATAACAGCATTAGTAAAGCCTGCCAATATAAAGATAAATTGGATTTGAAGATAAAAAAACTTAATTGTAATTATGGTTTTGCAAAAGCTGTAAATGAAGGAATCCGTCAATCCCGGGCTGAATATGTGATTTTGCTTAATAATGACACCCATGCAGGCAGACATTTTGTCGAAAATCTTTTAAAAGCAATTGAGATGGAAAAAGATGTTTTTGCGGCACAGGCACTTATGCTTCAATATAATTCTCCTGAATTAGTTGATAGTGCCGGTGATTATTTTTGCGCATTAGGAGCAGCTTTCTCTGCAGGAAAAGATAAAAAAGCATCATTATATAAGAAAAAGAAAGATATTTTTTCAGCATGCGCAGGGGCTGCCATATACAGACGTAAAATCTTTGAGGAAATCGGATATTTTGAAGAAGAATTTTTCGCTTACCTGGAAGATGTGGATATATGCTATCGGGCAAAACTTTTTGGCTACCGTAATATTTTTGTGCCGGATGCAAAAGTGCTGCATGTGGGAAGTGCTTCCAGCGGGTCAAGATATAATGAATTCAAGGTGAGTCTTGCAGCAAGGAATTCCATGCTTCTTATGTATAAGAATTTTGCACCGTGGCAGTGGGCTGTTAATTTTATACCGGTTCTGGCAGGAATTACGATTAAAGCTGTTTTTTTTACTAAAAAGAAATTGCTTAAGGCATATCTTGGCGGCATTGTGTCTTCCTTTAAGAAAATGGGATGTATGGAAAAAACACATTCTGACAGCAGAAGACTTGAATACAAAAAGGTTGAGAAAGAACTTCTATTTAATATATTAGTCAGGAGTGGAATTAAGGAATGAAGGTAAAAGAATTTATAAAAAAATATCATCTGATTGCATATCTTATTATGATAATCCTGATTTTTACTGTCGGCATGGCTGTAAAATGGTACAGATATAATGAATTTGCGGGACATGGACCGGCTATTGAATATGCGTATAAGTATTTCAATCTTATACTTGGGTATATTCTGGTGGCAGTAACCATACTTTTTTATCTTCTTGTTATTAGAAAAACAGAAATGTCAAAAGCTTTTTTGGCGGCTTCAATCCTTATGGGAACTTTGTTTATACTGCTTATGCCACCTGACACACCGGCAGATGAAGATAAACATATGTTTGCCGTTACAGAGTTTTCTAATTCAATTATGGGAATTGAAGATGATGATACACCTTATCATGCTGCATACAGGGAATGTGACGCAAATAGCGGATTCAGCCGTTCTATCTCAATTAGCAATTACATACTTATGGGACAGAAGTTATTTGAACGACCTTCAAAATCAGATTATGTGTCATATGAAGTTGAACATTTCAATTATGCAAAATCGACATTTATTTTTTATCTGCCGGCAATTATCGGTATGATAATAAGTAAACTTACAGGACTTGGAACGGTAATGATGTATTTTCTGTCAAGATTCCTTATGCTTGCCGTTTATTCCGTAATCGGATATTTTGCAATCAGAAAAATTCCAACGGGAAAAGCACTTCTTGCAGCAATAATGCTTTTACCTACAGGTTTAAGCCGTGCGGCCTGCGTTTCCCAGGACGGACTTTTACATGCGGTTATTTTCTTATTTATGGCTTATGTTTTTTATTTTGCTTTTTCAGGAAACAAAATGAAAGTAAAAGAAGTCATTGTTACAATTGTTGCAGGGGGATTGCTTGTAACAGGCAAGGGCGGGGCATATGTTCCTTTACTTTTACTGCTTTTCCTTATTCCCAGAGAAAACTTTGGGGAAAAAATCAAATATCCTGTTGTCGTTGGAATGGCAGTTTTTATTACAATAATAGTTTTCCTGATCTCCAATCCAAGTCTATTTACGGACCTTGTCGGTTCCGGAAAGGGAACAGAGGATGAACTTATTTGGATTGATGAACCAAGTTATACGCTTAAGAACCTTATTTGTAATCCGGGACACAGTGCCAAGATGCTTTTGGGGACTTTCGTGGGATTCTTTGGAACATTTTTCGGAGATATGATCTCAGGTGGCTTTGGATGGCTCCAGATAAGCTCGTCGCCGGTAATTGTATCCTGTTGTTTTGCAATTTTACTGGGACTTGCACTCAGTGAAAGCAACCAGACAATTGTTATGAGCAAAAAACAAAGAATTATTACAGGAGTGGCAGTAATCGGTGCAATCGGTCTTGTTATTTTATCAATGTGGATTTTCTGGACACCAATAAGTTATCAGTATATTGCGGGAGTCCAGGGCCGATACTTTATTGTAACAATGCTCCCGGTATTTATGATGTTTAGAAATAACAGATTATCGTTAAAAAATGATTTAGGCAATAAAGGAATTATTGCTATCTGCGTCCTGGTTGTTTTTGCCGTATTTGAAATATGGACAAGGATTGCAGGTTAAATTTTTAACAAAAATGATGACAATCAGACAAATTAGTGGTATTATATCAAAGGTATAAAAGGGCAGAATAGTTCTTTTACATATTTATGAAAGGATTGAAAGTTTTATGTCATATCAGGAAGTATACAAACAGTGGTGTACAGATCCATATTTTTCAGAGGAGACAAGAGCAGAGCTTAAGTCTATCGAAGGCAATGAAAAGGAGATTGAGGACCGTTTTTATAAGAATCTTGAATTTGGAACAGCCGGTTTAAGAGGTGTAATAGGTAACGGAACTAACAGGATGAATATATATACTGTTAGAAGAGCATCACAGGGACTTGCCAATTTTATTATTAAGGAAAATGGACAGTCTAAGGGAGTAGCTATTGCTTATGACTCAAGACATATGTCACCGGAATTCTGTGACGAGGCTGCACTCTGTCTTAATGCCAATGGAATCAAGGCATATGTTTTTCCATCATTAAGACCAACACCTGAATTATCATTTGCCGTAAGACATCTGGGATGTATTGCAGGTATTGTTATTACAGCCAGCCATAATCCATCAGAATATAACGGATATAAAGTATATTGGGAAGACGGTGCACAGATTACGGCACCTAAAGATTCACTGATTATAAATGAAGTAAACAGCATAACAGATTTTGGAACGCTTAAGACAATGGATAAGGACGAAGCAATCAAAGCAGGTCTTTACAATGTGGTTGCGGATGAAGTTGATGATGCATATATAGCAGAACTTAAGAAGCAGGTAATTAACCCTGATGTTGTTAAGGAGATGGGTGACAAGCTTGTTGCCGTATACACTCCTCTTCATGGTACCGGTAATATCCCTGCAAGAAGAGTTCTTAAAGAAATCGGACTTAATAAGGTATATGTTGTACCTGAACAGGAACTCCCTGACGGAGATTTTCCAACGGTCGGATATCCTAACCCTGAAGACCCTAAGGCATTTGAACTTGCACTTAAGTTAGCAGATGAAGTTAATGCAGATGTTGTTCTTGCAACAGACCCTGATGCAGACAGACTCGGTGTATATGCCAAGGATTCAGCAACAGGCAAGTATATGTCATTTACAGGTAATATGTCAGGTATGCTTATTGCCGAATATATTCTTTCCGAAAAGAAAGCAAAAGGAATTCTTCCTAAGAATGGCGCGCTTATTAAGACAATCGTTACAACCAACCTTGCTGATGTTGTAGCTAAGGAATATAATGTTAAGCTTATTGAGGTGTTAACAGGATTTAAGTATATCGGCGAACAGATTAAGTTATTTGAACGGAATCATTCGTATGAATATGTATTTGGTTTTGAAGAGAGCTACGGCTGTCTTGTAGGTACACATGCAAGGGATAAGGATGCAATTGTTGCGGTTATGATGCTTTGCGAAGCTGCCGCATACTATAAGAAGCATGGACTTACACTCTGGGATCAGATGCTTAGAATATATGAGAAGTACGGCTACTTCAAAGAGACTCTTGTATCAATTACCAAGAAGGGTAAGGAAGGTCTTGCTGAGATTCAGGGTATGCTTGATAAATTAAGGAGCAATCCACCTAAGGAAATCGGCGGATATAAAGTTCTTGAGACAAGGGATTACAACAACAATACAGTAACTAAGGCTGATGGAACCGTTACAGAAACAGGACTTCCTAAATCTAACGTATTGTATTTTGACCTTGAGGATAACGCATGGTGTTGTGCGAGACCTTCGGGAACAGAGCCTAAGATTAAATTTTACATGGGTGTTAAAGGCAACAGCTTTGATGATGCCGATGCTAAGTTAGAGAAGCTTAAGAATGATATGATGGCTATTGTGGAATAATACGATAAGAATATTAAAAAGTGGTGGATTCTATTTTCACCACTTTTTCTTAATTGAAACACAAATTCGTCACAAATCCCATTTATACTATGGTCATACAATTAAAGGAGGATAAATATATGTACCTTAACGAAAATTATAATCCATATTCAGAATCGGCTGAAAGTGAGACACCGGTTCATAACGAAGCAAAAGTAAAAAAACAGAAACCACATAAAAAAGGATTCTTTAAAAAATTTATTGCCTGGATATGCACGGCAGTATTGCTTGGAGGTTTTGCGGGAGCCGCATTTTACGGAGTGTATTATGCAGGCAGCAAAGTAATTCCTGTAAAGCAGAATAAGACAGCAACTTCCTCAACCGCCAATACCGGTAACAATAGCAGCGGAACGCAGGTCAGTTCTACAGATACCAAGAAAGAGATTAAAGCAACAGTTATGGATGTATCTGAATTAGTAGATAGTGTTATTACATCAGTTGTTGCGATAAGCGGAGAAGTAACATCTTACAATTATGGATTTTTCGGAAGCGAGCAGCAGAAATCAGCAGTCAGCGGTTCAGGAATAATCATTGGTGTTAATGATGATGAAGTAATTATTGTAACCAATGCCCATGTTATTGACGGTGTTAACGAAGGCACAATCAAAGTTAAATTATATGATGGTACAGAACTCAGCGCTTACGTTAAAGGCAGCAAAAGTGCATATGACCTTGCTGTAATAGCAGTTAAGAAAAGTGATGTTCCAAGTGATGCGGTATATTCTGTAGCAACTCTCGGAGATTCAACCAAAATTAAAGTCGGCGAAAGTGCCATTGTAGTAGGAAATGCCATGGGTACAGGAATATCTGTTACAACAGGTATCGTAAGTGCTCTTAATAAAACAGTAACAGCTAGCAATACAGAATATAAGGATCTTATCCAGACAGATGCTGCAATTAATCCCGGCAACAGCGGTGGTGCCTTATTTAATGCTGAAGGCGAAGTAATGGGAATAAGTTCAGTAAAACTTTCTACAACAAGTGTTGAAGGAATGGGATATGCAATTTCTGTATCATCAGTTAAGGAAGTTATAGAAGAACTTTCCCTTATGACGGCAAGAAAAAAATATAGCGAAGATGAAAGAGGATATCTTGGAATAACAGGCGTTACGATTTCCAGCCAGATAAGCAAGGAATACGGATATCCTGAAGGAGTTCTTGTAAGATCTGTTGCAGATAATTCAGGGGCAGATGATGCCGGTATTGTTAAGAATGATATCATTAAGTCAGTGGATGGAGAGAGCGTTGAGACATTTGACAGCCTCAGGGAAATGCTGTCTTATTACAAAGTAGGTGAAGAAGTGGAAGTTGTATACTGCAGATTAAATGATAAAGGCGAATATGACGAAAATACAGTGACAGTTACACTTACGGCAAAATCCTGATTAAATACATTTGGGTTTTTATACCGGAAATAGCTATGGACTTTATTTGGTTCGTAGCTATTTTTGATTTTATGGGAATCCTAAAAGACTTTATATTAATTGAAATATAAAAAAATATATGTTAATATACACAATAAGTCATTTAATTGATGAAAGGAAATTATATGGAAGAAAATAACAACATTAATAACAGCAATAATAACAGCGATAATAACAATGATGACTATGAAAAAGTATGCTATCTCTGCCATAGAAGTGAAAGCGTAGCGGGCAAGATGATTACTTTACAGCCTAATATAAATATATGTTCGGAGTGTATGCAGAATGCACTCAATACCATTAACAATAATTCCGATGATTTATTTAATTTTTCGGGAATACCGGGAATACATTTTATGAACATGTCGGATTTACAGGGTGTGCCTAAGAAACAGCGTCTTAAGAAAAAGAAAGAGGACAGCGAAGTGCCCCCTATAGATCTTAAATCCATCCCCGCACCACATGAAATTAAGGCAAAGCTTGATGAGTATGTGGTAGGACAGGAGCATGCAAAGAAGGTTATGTCAGTAGCTGTATACAATCATTATAAGAGAGTTGCCACATCTAATGACCAGTCGGTAGAGATTCAGAAATCCAATATGTTAATGATTGGACCTACCGGTTCAGGTAAGACCTATCTGGTGCAGACACTTGCAAAGATTCTTGATGTACCTCTTGCAATTACCGATGCAACTTCACTTACAGAAGCGGGATATATAGGCGATGATATCGAAAGCGTTGTTTCAAAGCTTCTTGCGGCAGCAGACAATGATGTTGAGAAGGCTGAAAGAGGTATAATCTTTATCGATGAGATAGATAAAATAGCCAAGAAAAAAGAGACAAGAAGCAGGGATGTAAGTGGTGAATCCGTTCAGCAGGGCTTACTTAGAATTCTTGAAGGTTCTAATGTGGATGTTCCTGTGGGAGCTAACAGCAAAAATGCCATGGTTCCCCTTACTACAATTAATACAAAGAACATTCTTTTTATATGCGGTGGTGCGTTCCCTGATCTTGCGGATATAATTAAAGAAAGACTTAACAAGCAGGCAGCTATTGGATTCACTGCAGATTTAAGAGACAAGTACGATAATGATCCTGATATTCTTGATAAGGTTACAATGGAGGACTTAAGAAACTTCGGTATGATTCCTGAATTCTTAGGACGACTTCCTGTAGTATTTGCACTTAAGGAACTTGATGAAGATATGCTTGTAAGAATACTTAAAGAGCCTAAGAACGCAATTATCAAACAGTACGAGAAACTTTTGGAGCTTGATGAAGTGAAACTTATGTTTAGTGACGAAGCACTCAGGGCAATTGCAGCCAAGGCTATAGAGAAAAAGACAGGGGCAAGAGCCCTTCGTTCAATAATTGAGGAATTTATGTTAGATATTATGTACGAAATTCCGAAAGACAAGAATATCGGAAGTGTAACCATTACCAAGGAATATATTGAGAACACAGGCGGTCCTCAGATTGGAATGAGAGACACAGAACCTCTCGCAATAACTGAATAATTATTATTTTTAAGAGCAGAATGACTATGTTTGACAGTCATTCTGCTTTTATTATGGCATAATTTTTACTTTTATTATAAAGAAAAACTATACCAAACCTAAAATATATGATATTATACAGAAACACTATGATATGATAAATTTTACTTATAGAAAAAAAGGAAGGATGGAAACTATGACACTTACCCAGCTCAGATATGTGATTGCGGTAGCGGAATCCAAATCAATGAATGAAGCATCAAAACAGCTTTTTGTATCACAACCCAGTCTGTCTTCAGCAATTAAGGAACTTGAAGCGGAAACAGGTGTGGAAATCTTTAGAAGAAGCAATAAAGGTGTTGTAATAACACCGGAAGGTGAAGAATTTATCGGATATGCAAGACAGGTTGTGGAACAATATAAACTTATAGAGACAAAATATATAGAGAAATCCAATGAAAAAAAGAAATTCGCAGTATCGACACAACATTACACATTTGCGGTAAATGCCTTTGTGCAGATGGTAAAACAGTTCGGAATGAACGAATACGAATTTGCAATCAGGGAAACAAAGACTTATGAGGTAATTGAAGATGTTAAGAACTTTAAGAGCGAAATAGGAATTTTGTATATTAATGAATTTAATAAAAAAGTATTATTCAAGTTATTTTCAGAATATGGATTAACTTTTCACCCTATTCTGGACTGCAGTATTTACGTTTATATATGGAAAGGGCATCCTCTTGCGGATAAAAAAGAACTTACACTTGAAGAATTATCAGATTACCCATGTCTGTCTTTTGAACAGGGAAATAATAATTCTTTTTATTTTGCAGAGGAAGTGTTAAGCACCTACAACTATAAACAGCTTATAAAAGCCAATGACAGGGCAACACTTCTTAACCTTATGGTAGGATTAAACGGTTATACTCTTTGTTCAGGAATAATATGCGAAGAACTTAACGGTTCGGATTATTGTGCCGTAAGACTTAAATCAGATGAGATAATGACTATAGGCTATCTGTCCAGAAAAGGAGCAGCAATAAGCTCATTGGGGCAGAAATACATTGAAGAATTGTCGCTATATAAGGACAAAGCATTGCGTTAAGTGCTATAACTTTTGCCTATAGCGGACAAAAGTTTTTAGATATTATACAGAAAAATAATTTTGTGATAATCTTTTGGCATGTCAGAAAGGAGAAAACAAATGTACAGACTTTTGAATGTCAGCAAAACTTTTAACGATAAAGAAAATATTGTAAATGCAGTAAATAACGTGAGCCTGACAATAGAAAAGGGAAGCATACACGGAATTATCGGATTTTCGGGAGCAGGTAAGTCAACACTTGTAAGATGTCTTAATCTTTTAGAGGTACCTGATTCAGGAAAAGTAATTTTTAACGGCAAGGACCTTATGACACTTAAAGGAAAGGAACTCAGAAAAAGCCGTCAGAAAATAGGAATGATTTTTCAGTCCTTTAATCTTCTGGCGCAGAGAACGGTTCTCGGAAATATATGTTATCCTCTTGAGATAGCAGGTGTAAGTAAGAAAGAAGCTGTGGTTAAGGCGAAAAAGCTGTTAGAAATGGTAGGAATTGCTGATAAGGCAAAAAGTTATCCTTCAAAGCTTTCAGGTGGACAAAAACAAAGGGTTGCAATTGCGAGAGCACTTGCCACAGATCCGGATGTGCTTTTATGTGATGAGGCAACAAGTGCACTTGATCCTATCACAACAACTTCAATATTGGAATTGCTGAAATCTATTAACATAGAACTTGGCGTAACCATCGTTGTTATAACTCATGAAATGAAAGTTGTAAAACAGATATGTGATACAGTTTCGGTAATGAGTGATGGAAATATCGTTGAGCAGGGAAAAGTAAAGGACATCTTTATGAATCCACATTCTGATATAACTAAGAAGCTTGTAATCAACAACCTTGAGTGCAATGCAGAAGATAACAGAAAGTATCTTAGAATTGTGTTTGAAGGGCAGTCGGCTTTTGAACCGGTAATATCATCACTGACTCTTGAGTGTAATGAAATGGTAAATATACTCGGAGCCAATACGGAGAATATCGGCGGCAGGGCCTACGGACAGATGCTCATAGAGCTTCCGGAAAATAAAGAATCTGTACAGAAAATTAAAAACTATCTTGACAAAAAACAGATAACCTTTGAGGAAGGAGGAGAAAACAATGACACCGCAAATGATTGATAGTCTTAAGAATGGTATTTTTGAAACCTTGTATATGGTGGTTATGTCAACGGCGTTTGCTTATATAATAGGTATTCCCCTTGGAGTTGCATTATATATTACGGATAAAAACGGAATATGTAAAAACAAAGTTGTTAATTTTATACTTGGACTGATTACCAATCTCATCCGTTCAATTCCGTTTTTGATACTGGTGGTTGCGATTATTCCATTTACAAGAGCTGTTGTGGGAACTTCGATAGGTCCCGGAGCAACGATTGTTCCACTGGTAATCTCAGCAGCACCGTTTGTGGCAAGAATGGTTGAATCCTCATTAAACGAGGTTAATCAGGGCGTTATCGAGGCTGCCCTTGCAATGGGTTCGTCAAAGATACAGATAATTTTTAAAGTTCTTCTCCCGGAAGCAAAGCCATCGCTTCTTTTGGGTGGAACAATCACATTGGCAACTGTTTTAGGTTATTCCGCAATGGCAGGATTTGTTGGAGGAGGCGGTCTTGGAGCCATCGCCATAAATTACGGATATTACAGATATAAGAAAGATATTATGTGGATTACCGTTGCACTTATAGTTGTAATTGTCCAGATTTTCCAGCTCGCAGGACAGGGAATAGCTAAAAAAACAGATAAAAGATAAGAAAAAGGAGAAAAAGATTATGAAAAAGAAAATTTTGAGCGTATTATTAGCAGCAACACTTGTAGTTTCATTATTTGCAGGATGCGGAAAAAGCAAAAAGGATAATATTATAAAGGTAGGAGCTTCTCCAACACCTCACGCAGAAATTCTTAAGGTTATTGAAGATAAACTTAAAGACAAGGGATATACATTGGAAATAGTAGAATATAACGATTATATTCTTCCAAACAATGCAACTGAAAACGGCGAACTTGATGCTAACTACTTCCAGCATCAGCCATACCTTGATAACTTCAACGAAAAAAACGGTACACATCTTGTATCTGTTGCATCAGTACATTTTGAACCATTCGGAATTTATGCAGGAAAGTCAAATGACCTTAAGAATCTCAAAGAAGGTGCTTCTGTAGCTGTGCCTAATGATACAACTAACGAAGCAAGAGCATTACTTTTACTTGAAGCAGAAGGACTTATCAAATTAAAAGATGGTGCGGGAATTACAGCAACTAAGAACGATGTTGTTGAAAACCCATTAAACCTTGATATTAAAGAACTTGAAGCAGCGCAGATACCAAGAGCTGTAAAAGATGTTGATATTGCATGCATTAATGGTAACTATGCAGCAGAAGCAGGATACAAGGTAAGCGATGCTTTGGCAACAGAGTCAGTAGAATCACTTGCAGCCAAGACTTATACAAATATACTTGTTGTAAAAGAAGGAAATGAAAATTCAGAAAAGATAAAAGCATTAAAAGAAGCACTTTTATCTGATGAAGTTAAAGAATATATTAACAAGCAGTATGACGGCGGTGTAGTTCCGGTATTTTAAGTCATAACAAAGAGACTTCTTTCATAGTATAAAATAAAAATGTTATCAGATTGTTTTAACAGATTAAATTCAGAAGATTATACAGAATTTATTTTCAGGGATAATTATTTTTCAAAAAAAACATTGGAGGGAGTCCCTGACTACTGTGTTACGTATTTAAACAGTAAGTGGTCAGTCATCAGTGTCAGAAATGACCTTGTGGGAGATCCGGTATACGGCAGATTCGGTTATGCCGTTCTGCCGGGGATATATGGTCTCAGTGATTTAGGTGCTGTGAGTGCAGCCGGTGTGATTAAAGTACGGGAACAGCCGGTACTTAATCTTAAAGGATATGGAACCTGCGTTGCGATAATCGATTCCGGAATTAACTGGAGACATAAAGCATTTTTAAATGCTAACAATACAACTAAAATAAGAGCATTGTGGGATCAGGACACCAACCTGGTATATGACAGTGTAAAGATTAACGAAGCCCTTTCTACCGGAGCTGATGATATACCCGGAGATGAAATTGGACATGGAACATTTATGGCAGGCATTGCCTGCGGAAGTGAAGATATGGACAGTCTTTTCTCCGGTGCAGCCCCGGCAGCAGGGCTTATCGTTGTTAAATTACGTTCTGCAAAAAGATTTTTAAGAAATTTTTATTTTGTTGATGAGGATATACCGGCTTATTCGGAGGCTGATATAATGAGGGGACTTCAGTTTGTGTCCGAATACATTGAATCCAACAGGGTACCGACCTCTATAATAATAGGAGTCGGAACGTCACTTGGCACACATTACGGATATTCACCTCTTTCTGATATGATAAGGGATGAAACAGGGAAAACGGGAAGGTGTATTTCTGTAGCAGCCGGAAATGAAGGCAATGAACGACTGCATTTTAAGGGAGTTACCTATGGCATTAATCCGATAGGAGCGGAGCTTAGGATAGAACCGGGTTTAAATGGGCTTACAGCCAATATATGGTCCAAGGCACCTGTTGTATATTCTTTGGAAATTATTTCTCCGAGCGGGCAGGTTGCAGGTAGATTTCCGGTTAAAAATGAAAGCCAGCGTACATTTTTTATATTTGAAAATTCTACAGTGTATGTATACAGCAGAAGAACAGAAAGCATATCGGGAGCTAATCTTATTACAATAAGAATGAGAAATCCGGCGGGAGGAATATGGAAATTTAATCTTTACCCGAATATCCAAGGGTATACCGAGGCAGATATATGGGTTATGAACCGGGGATTTCTCAATGAAAACACATATTTTATTGTTTCGGATCCCGAGGACACGATTGTTAATCCCGGTAATCTTGTGGAAGCAATTACAGTTACTGCTTATGACTACAGGGATAATACCATATATTTAAAAAACAGCAGGGGAAATAACTGGTACGGACTACCTAAACCGGATTTTGCAGCACCGGGAGTCAATATGACAGGCCCGTCATCTATAGGAACGGATAACTATGAGATAAGAAGCGGAACAAGTGTCGCCGCTGCATTTTACGGAGGAATTGCCGCCTTGCTTCTGGAGTATGGTATTGTAAAAAATGCTATACCATATCTTAGGACACCGGAAATTAAAACTATTACCATAGCAGGGTGCGTGCAGAAAAATAACATTGAATACCCTAATAAAATATGGGGTTATGGGACGGTAAATATACTTAATTCCTTGGAAAGACTGAGGGAGGAACTTTAGAAAAGACGGAAGCAGAATCAGGGACACCGCACTAATTTCTCAGTGCGGTGTCCCCTTATGCTGTTTTCAAAAATTAACGGAAGGATTGAAAGCATAGATGTTTTTCTTATTAAGCTTATCAGTTGTTATATTCAACGATTCTCCGAAACGCTGGAAGTGTACGATTTCACGTTCCCTAAGGAAGCGGAGGGGCGCTACAACATCCGGGTCTTTTATAAGCCTTAAGAGATTGTCATATACGACTCTGGCTTTCTGTTCGGCAGCCATATCCTCCACAAGGTCACAGACCGGGTCCCCCTTTACCTGAAATTCACAGGCATTAAACGGAATACCACCTGCCGCCTGCGGCCATACACCAAGGGTATGGTCAACATAATATGGGGCAAAAGCCGAGTTCTGTATTTGTTCAGGTGTAAGATTCCTTGTAAGCTGGTGAATCATTGTGGCAATCATTTCGAGATGTGCCAATTCATAGGTACATAGATGTTGGATATTATAAGAGTAAAAAAATATCAAGCTGGAATACATTATCAACATATCTGCCAATCCCCGGTTTCGATTCCATATTATTATAATAAACAATCTTATCAATACAGGTTTTTAACAGGACGTTTTTTTCAGATGCCGACAGGGTATTATCCTTTAGGGCAGTCAGACAGTCAGTAAACCTTGAAATCCTTTCACGATAGTCAATGACAGGTGGCGTATTACTTCTGGCTTTAGACAAAGACTCCATTGTCGCTGAAATCTGCTCCTGAAGTTTTGCGTTACGTGTTGCATATTCTTCTTTTGTGTATAGACCGTCTTCATAAGCATCTTTTTGTCTGAAATCTTTTTCTTTCAATTTATTTAATTTTGCTTCGAGACTGCAAATCAAATCTTTTTGAAACTGTTTGCCGTTGCTTTCTTCCTGTTTTAACTTTATTTCAAAATCAGCAACGTTTTCTTCTAATGATTCCACAACTCTTTTATAAAAAGTATCATATTTAATTGATTTAGTTTTACATATTGCCTGGTTATTACATAACATACTTGTACAGACATTCTCGGATTTACCACGATATTGTTTAAAATGCTTATATGACATTGCCCTGCCACAGGTACCGCAGTAAAGAAGTCCGGCGAAAGGATTTGACAATTCCTTATTTTTGCGTACACAAGGATTTTTACCACGCATTTCAAGTGCCTTGTTGTAGATGGCTTCCTCAATGATTGCTTCATGTCTGCCATTTACATATATCCATTGTGATATGTCCTTCTGTCTTGGCCTTGTTTTGGATATCTGACCGTTTATTATGGTTTTCTGGACCTTTGAATAATTCCATCTTATTTTTCCTATATACACAGGATTTTCAAGCATATCCTTTATGGCAGCAGGAGACCAGTGGTCCGTCTTTCGTGGCTTAACACCGATATCATCAAGGTATCTTGCTATTTTTGTAAATCCATAGTGTTCTTTTACAAATAATTGATACATTAATCTTACAGCATCAGCTTCTTCCGGAACAATTTCCAATGTATGATATGAATCTTTACCTGAACCGCTTTTGATTTTCTTATATCCGTATGGAGCAACCGAGCCTATATAATTACCTTGCTTAACAGAAGCAATTCGACCTCTGTTTAGTATTTTCTTAGTATATTCGAGGTAGTCATTACCACGCATCAGCTCCATTTCAAAAAATTTGCGGTCATATTCATCATTCAGATTGTAGGTCTTTGGCGGGGTTATAACGAGTGTGCCGGTATATCTGAATGTGTTGACAATTTTGCCGCAGTCTTCTAAGTCACCTCTTGATAAACGTTGAGGTTCAATGACAAGTACACCGTCAACAGTACCGGTTTCAAGCAGCTTAATTACCTGTTTCATTACAGGGCGGTCTGCAATTGTTTCCCCCGACACAATTTCTCTGTATATATGGTCTTCGGATATTTGTCTGTTATAGGTATTTATTGCATATTCCTGTAACTGTTGTTCATGTCTTGCAAGGACATCAGTTACGGAAAGTGCGGGGTCATCTGATCTTGATTTTCGTAAATATATTATTATATTTTCCATAAGGTCATCTCCAATGTTAATTATTAGGATAATTACTGGTATGCCATACCTGCGTATTTTCAATTACATATAAAGCTTAATAACGTTAATGATGTCATCCTTAAAAGAATATATATCATTAATATCATTTATGTAATGACGTGTGAAGTTTTTACTTTCATCAGGAATAAGTAATTGTTTTTGCTTGGTGTCAAAATTGAAGCGGCAAATCGGTTTACGATTATTGTCTTTAAATAGGATTCCGAAATAGCTTTCAGTGTCTCTATGAGCAATATTTTTTATATCGATAATTTCAGCGGCAATTGCCCGGACAATATAAAACGCCTGCATTTCCTCTTCTGTTGTGACAATCTTTGACTCTTTTATTTCTGAAACAGGCTGTTCTTCTGATGCAGCTTCTTCATCATTAGATAATGCGGATGAGATTTTTTGGTTTACTATATCATTAATGAATGAAGTAAATGCTCTTTTTACAAGTGGCTGATATTTATCTATAATTTTTTGAGTACGTTGTCCGTCATAAACCTGTGAAAGGATGTATTTTGTAAAGTCATCAGATGGAGCTTCTAACTCCTTGGATAAATATGCTTTGATAAGATTTGAATATTTCAAATCGGCAGCGGTACTAAATATTTTATTGGTATCAAAATTGCCTTTGCAAAATTTCTTCAACTCTGTAATTTGGGCGTCACGCAGCTCTGTAATATTGAACTCCCAAAATGGTTTTAAATCCATCTTGTTTGTTTCATCAAGATCTGTATAAAATTTATAAATGATTCCGTTAGTAAGTATTCCAAATTTGGCCTGGCTGGTGCTGAAGTACCTGAATAACTGTGACATATGTTTATCCAATGATTCGGTACAGCTCTTACATTCAATCAGAATTTGAGGAATACCGTCTATGAGTATCGCATAGTCAATTTTTTCGCCTTTCTTAATTCCCACATCAGTAGTATATTCCGGGCAGAACTCCATAGGATTAAATACGTCATATCCTAATAAGTTAAAAAATGGCATAACGAGAGATGTTTTGGTGGCTTCCTCTGTTTTAATACCATTTTGAAGTGTTTGAATACGTTTTGTAAATTCTTTTAGTTTGTCAGCAAATTCCATATGCTCCTCCTAATATTAAAAAATTTTTGTATTAAATTCTGGATGTACCAGATTAGTTCCATGATTTTCCGTTCTCAAAATACAACCATAATCGCAAGCTCCGGACAAAAACGGACTGCGTAATTATCAATACGCACCCAGTCGGTACCGTATATCTGTTTATACCGTTTGATAGCATCTTGCAGGAATGCCTCTGTAACATTCAAGTAGTCGGCGAATTCATATAGAGTATTGCAGCCGCTTCTGAATGCGGATATGAAACAGTCGAGTGGCAGCAGTCGCTTGTAAGCCCAGAGCCGAGCTTTAAGCTCCTGCTTGCGATTTTCAACAGTACTTTGGTCGAGGATATTTCCTATGGTTGTGTAATAATGTCCAAGTTCTTCAGCCATGACACAACATTTTTCTGTTTCAGTCATATCAACACGTATGGCTATGTGCTTATCTTTAATGCGACCATCATTGGCACGCAGAGGTTTCTCCTTAGTAATTATATTCTGGCTATCTGCTTCAGCAAGAAGTTCTTCGTAAGTCATTAAATCACCCATTTAAAAATTATATATTAGAAGTTCTCATCATTCATGATATCTTCATCATGCTGTTTATCCTCATCAGATGCTCCGTCAATAGCATGTGCAGCATTGAGAACCTCTTTAGTTGTATATTGAGGAATGTAGGTAAGTTCCTTTACTCTTTTAGTGGCTTCTTGTTTTCCTATATCATTTAAAGAATTGTAATATGATATTATTGCGGGCTCGTCCTTGGATGTATGTTCTTCTACTAAATCTGATTTAGAAATTCCAAAATAGTTAGCCATTAGTTCTATCTTATCTATACGTGGATAAGATTTGGCATTAATCCAATCTGAAAAAGTAGCGGCGGGAAAGCCGAGCAACTTACATACATCAGTCGGAGTTTTATTATATAAATTAAGGTAATACTTTATGTTATTGGCCATTATTTCCTTATTGCCAAGTCCCATGCTGAATCCTCCTTTTAATTGAGTACAATCAGATTATACGTTAAAACCGAAAATAATTCAAGAAGAAAATAAAAATATTTCGGGAAAACCGTTGACATTTCGGTTAAACCGAAGTATAATACAAAATGTAGCAAGGAGTTAAGCATCAAAGGAAAGGAGATAAACGATATGTCAAATAAGAAGAAAGCAAAGAAAAAAACGCTGTCAGCCAAAGACATAATTGAATTAGTGATTAAAGCAATGTTAGCCACCGCCGCTTTAATCCAGGCAATTAAGTCCTAGCTGACAGCAAGGGGAGGGGCGAAAGCCCCGAACCCTTTGCCTTATTCTAACATACCGTTTTTAATAAAGCAATGAAAAACATTAATAATGTAACAGTTATGCTTGTCCTGTTAGTTGTCATGGCGCAGTTCGCAAAATGGGGACTTGTATGGAAAATCATAGTTGGAACTTGCGCATTGTACGATTTGATACTTATTATAATTAAGTTGTGCAGTCGTAAGAGGTAAAAAGTGGCTGACCTAGCGGCGATACGGGGAGGAAGGATTGAGTATGCCACAAATAAGATTAACATTAAAACAAGCTAGGCAGTTGGCCGGATTGACGCAGGCGCAGGCTGCCGACAAGCTTGGAATAACGGAGGATACATTAGGGAATTACGAAAGAGGTAGAAGCTATCCCGATATTCCCAAATTGAAAAGAATAGAGAGACTTTACAATATTCCCTATGATCGGATTATTTTTTTACCTATCGATTTCGGTTAAACCGAAATAAAGCATAGAAAGGAGAACTAAATGAAAAAAGATTATGCAGAAACCGCCAGAGCAATCATTGACATGGCGGAAGGAATGACACATGCACAATGGAGCAGAGTCAATCATCTAGTAGAAAAAGGCTTTGAATCACAAGAAGCCAAGTTGACTTTTGAGAAACCAAAAGAACTTGACCTCTTGATGAAACAGAATTTTATTCTGTGACAATCTGAATAAATACAGGATTTATTCGATAGTCTTTACCTTGGTATTGGATATGGATGTAGTCATATTGGAAGCAATCTGCAGATCTCGAGTTTTTACTATATTTTAGATGCTCCTCAAAATAAGTTACAGGATCCTGATTATCAGCAACAGTTCCTGTTTCAGTAATGTCAATCCACTTACCAAGAAGGCAAGCATAAATTCTCATATTTCACCTTCTTTCATTTTGAATTAGTGCGACCAAACACCAATGAGATTATAAGGTGAATAAACATAATATTTCAACAAATTGTTAAGGAGAAAGCCATGAAACAGGAATTATTGACAGATGAACAGGTTGAAGTTGAAATCACAAGGCTTCTTGCATCAGAAGATGTCTTGCTTGCGAAAAAAGAAGCAAGAATAAAGCTGCGAAGAAGACAGTACATGTACAATCTGAGAACCCTCGAAAAGCGTGGAAAACAGCTTAGAAAGGATGGAATAACCATGGAAAACATGGAACACAGACTGTTCAGTGACATAGAGCCGGAAGAATTTTAAACATTAAGACAACCGGTAGTGGCATATTTTCATAAAAAGTAAATCAAAGAAAGGGATGAGATTATGGCAACAACATATTCAAGAAAAGTAATAAAAGTATATCCCAATGGCGTTAATACTGTTTATTTTCCTGACCTTACGGATGAAGAACGTGCAAAGAGACAGAAAAATCTTTATGACGCAGCAGAAAGATTTTTAAGATGCGTAGAAAGAGCAAGATATGAAGCAGAAAAGAATAAAAAGTGTTGTGATGGCGGTTCTGATAATAGTTCCAATACTGATAGCCAAAATCAACATAAGTAAACCAAAGCCGGAAAGCGGTGTCAGAAGCATATCGACACATGAAGCCGATTTAATGATTGCAAAAAACACTTCTGACACCGGGATTTCTGAATATCATGCTTCTTTAATAACTAAGAAAGAAGCAGAACCGGTATTCAGGGGATATGGTTTTATCCCCTTTGATTCCGGATTCCAGATGAAAATATTCGATTTCTGCAAAAGATATGGGATTGAATACGATTTGGTTCTTGCCGTAATCAAGGCTGAAACCGAATTTCAATGGCTGACCGGAGATAACGGACAGGCTGTTGGATATATGCAGATATGGGCTTACTGGTGGCAGGAAACCGCAAATGCAGCAGGTCTGAATATTAATGACCCTTTGGACAACATCCACATGGGAATAATCATTCTTTCTGATGCCATAGATGAGAATGATGGAAACCTAACGAGTGCCTTAAAACAGTACAATTCGGGTAATCCCGATTACGTCGGGAACGAATACACAAATAAGGTGTATGAAAATATCAGATGGATTTCGGATATGAAAGAAAGCAGGTGAATAAACAGATGTGGAATTATGTATGTAATTTATGCGGAGCTACTCTTGATCCAGGAGAAAAATGTACTTGTAATGAGGAACGGGATGAGAGAATCCGTAATTATATCAAGCAGATAGGCCTTTCACGATTAGATAAAGAAGGACAGATTCAATTCGATTTTAGCAGGATGGTGAATAATGGTTGAAATTAAATATCTGAAAGACAGGGATGAATGGCTTCGGCACAGGATGTCCCGAATCGGTGGAAGTGATGCTTCCTGTATCGTGGGAATGAACCCATACCGCAGCAATGTTGAATTGTGGCAGATAAAGACAGGACAGGTTGAACCTGAAGATATATCTGACAAGCCATACGTTCGATATGGCACCCATGCTGAAACGTATTTGCGGGAGCTTTTCCAGCTTGATTTTCCACAGTATCGGGTTATATATGCAGAAAACAATATGTTCCTGAATGATAAATATCCATTCGCTCACGCATCACTCGACGGGTGGCTTATTGAAAAGGAAACCGGAAGAAAAGGCATCCTTGAAATCAAGACAACAAACATTCTGCAATCAATGCAGAAGGAGAAATGGGACCATAGGCTCCCTGATAACTACTACATCCAGGTACTTCACTACCTGATGGTTACAGGATTTGATTTTGCAATATTAAAAGCACAGTTGAAGTCTGAATTTAGCGGTAACATCTACATTCAGACGAGACATTACACAATAGAACGTTCAGATGTCGAGGAAGATATAAAGTTCCTTGCAGAAGCTGAACAGAAGTTCTGGCGGCAGGTGCAGGAAAGAAAGAAACCGGCACTGATACTGCCTGAAATATAAGGAGTAAGACAAATGGGAATAATCATAGATTGCTTTGCCGGAGGCGGTGGAGCTTCGGTGGGAATTGAAATGGCACTTGGGCGGAAGGTTGATATAGCAGTTAATCATGATCCGGAAGCTATTAGGATGCATAAAGTGAATCATCCGAATACGTTACATCTCACAGAAGACATTTTCGAGGTAGACCTTGAGCAATATGTACATGGCAGGAAGGTTGATTTGATGTGGGCTTCTCCGGATTGTACAAGCCATAGTAAAGCAAAGGGTGGACAGCCTAGGAGTAAAGGACTTCGTATACTGCCATGGGCGGTGTACAAGCATGCAAGAAAGCTTTTGCCTGCGGTAATCATCATGGAAAATGTTGAAGAAATACAGGAATGGGGACCGCTTGATTCTAACGGGTATCCAATCAAGAACAGAGCAGGGGAAGATTACAAAAAATTTATTGCATCAATGGAGTCGCTGGGATATGACTTTGCCAGCAGAGAATTGGTCGCTGCCGATTATGGAGCACCAACAACAAGAAAAAGGTGGTACGCAATTTTCCGGAATGACGGGAAACAGATAGTATTCCCCGAACCGACTCACAGCAGTTGTGGATTTCCTTTGAAAAAATGGCAACAATGTGGAGATTACATTGACTGGTCGGACTTGGGTAGGTCTATTTTTGACCGAAAAAGGCCATTGGCAGAGGCAACTCAGAAGCGAATAGCAAATGGCATTTTGAAATATATCGTCAACGAAAAACACCCATATATTGTGAAAAGTGAGGATGCACTTGCATTTCTTATTCAATACCACGGAGAAACTAAAGAAGGAACTTCGAGAGGACAGATGCTTACAGAGCCAATCAAAACAATTGATACAAGTAACAGATATGGTTTGGTGATGGCATTTATTACGAAATTTTACAAAACAGGAACAGGTCAGAGCTGTGAAGAACCATTACATACAATTACAACATCCCCAGGGCATTTTGGGGTTGTGTCAGCGTTTTTAGTGAAATATTACGGAACCGGCTGTGGGCAGCTAATAAATAAACCATTAGGAACTATTACTACAAAAGACAGGTTCGGACTGGTGAATGTGTTGATGGTTGAAGGACAGAAGTATATTATCTCTGATATTTTCTTGAGAATGTTGAAACCGGAAGAATTGAAAGTAATGCAAGGATTTCCGGATGATTACATAATCAACAGAGACATAGAATGGAAACCATATTCAAAAAAGGAGCAGGTAGCAAGGATTGGAAACAGTGTTGTGCCGATTATGGCACAGGTCCTTGTACAAGCCAATTGCCCATATCTGATTAAGGGCAAAAGGGCGAAAAACTTGGTTATAGATAGTAGCGGAGAGCAATGTAAATTTGCCATATAAACAAAAAGAAAAGGAGAACAGACAAATGGAACTTAAAGTAAATGAAGTAGAAATTCCTAAAGTAATTGAGTTCAATTACAAGGAATTGAAAAGCGAACTTGAAGAAAAAGTGTCGCACTATGAAACATTAGTGTACACAGATGAACAGATTAAAGAAGCCAAATCCGACAGGGCAAATCTTAACAAACTGAAAAAAGCCCTGAATGACGAGCGCATCAGGCGAGAGAAAGAGTATCTGCAACCATTCAATGTATTTAAGGCACAGATAAATGAGATTATCGGAATTATTGACAGACCTATTACGGTCATTGATTCCCAGGTAAAGGCATACGAAGAAAAACAGAAGCAGGAAAAAAGAGCAGCTATTGAAGAAGTGTTCGGAACAATCGGTTTTCAGACTTTTGTTACATTGGACATGATATTCAACGATAAATGGCTTAACGCTTCAACGTCCTTGAAATCTATCGAAGAGGAAATGAAACAGTTAATGTACCGCTTTAGTACCGACCTCTTGACACTAAACAATCTGCCGGAATTTGGCTTTGAAGCAGTAGAGGTATATAAAACTACACTTGACATAAATAAAGCTATCAGTGAGGCACAGAGAATGTCACAGATAGCGAAGGCAAAGGCGGAAAAGGAAGCAGAGCAGGCAAGATTGAAAGCAGATCAGGATGCAGCAATGGAAAGAATGATTGCTGAAGAAGAAGCAAAAAAAGAAGCTGATGCAACAAGTTCCAAAATAGAACAGGTTGAACCGGTGGCTGATGCCCCAAAGCAATGGATTAAATTTCAGGCATATATGACAGTAGAGCAGGCAAAAGGCTTAGGTCAGTATATGAAATCCGCAGGGATTGAATATAAAGCACTTTAAAGGAAGGAGGATGAACAATGACAGGAATAATTATCACATCAATTATATGTGGCACAATTCTTTGCGTTTTCGGTATCACTTTCATTGCACGTCAGAGACAGAAAAAGAAGTCTGCTAAGGCGTTAGGAGGAATATTGAAAACAATCTTTGATGAAAAAGAAAGCGAGGAGTAAACATGATTTTATGTGACACCAAAAACGGAAGAACTACAATATCCGGACCTGCAGTAATAATCTGCGGAGAGTTAGAAGAAATTATCAGGAAAGTGAATAAAAGTTTCATTGATATGCTTGGAAAAGAGGGGGCAGAAGAGATAATGCACGAAATCTTTAACAATGCACTGCTTTCCGAAGAAGAAAGAGACAGAAAAGCAGAGAAAGAACGCAAGAATGCGGATGAAAAAGTATTGGCAGAGTTTGACACTTTTTTCAAGAAAATCATGAAAGAAGGTAATTAAAATGGCAGTAAACAATTCATTAGTACAGAGAAATCAGAAAGCAACATTCAGTGCATTTCTTACAAAGGATGCGGTTAAGAATCAGATTAACAGCATAGTAGGCGGCAAGGATGGACAGCGATTCATCAGCGCTATTGTATCAGCAGTGAGCGTCAATCCGGCACTTCAGGAGTGCGACAACAGCACCATTCTTTCCGGGGCGTTGCTTGGTGAATCCCTGAAACTTTCACCTTCCCCACAGTTAGGACATTATTATCTTGTGCCATTCAATGACAAGGAAAGGGGCAAGGTCGCAACTTTCCAGTTGGGATATAAGGGATACATACAGTTGGCAATCAGAAGCGGCCAGTATAAGAAGCTGAATGTTATGGCAATTAAAGAGGGCGAACTTGAATATTTTGACCCACTCAATGAAGACATTAAAATCAATCTTATGGTTGATAATTGGGATGCAAGAGAAGAAGCTTCAACAATCGGATATTACGCCTTCTTTGAACTCACAAACGGCTTCCGTAAGGCAATATATTGGAGTAAAAAGCAAATGGAAGCACACGCTGATAAGTATTCGCCAGCTTTTAGCAAAGAAGCAACAGTTGTTAAGAATAAATTCGGCGAAAAAACAAAGGTTTCTTTTGCCGACTATGAAGCAGGCAATTACGATTCTAAAGACGCTTGGATGTATTCATCATTTTGGTATAAAGACTTTGACGGCATGGCGTACAAAACAATGCTTAGACAGTTAATAAGCAAGTGGGGAATTATGTCAACGGAAATGCAGCAGGCGTTCAGTTCGGATATGACATTTGAAAATGTGGACGGCTCAAGGAATTATGTTGAAACGGAAGAAGATGTTATTGACATAGACCCGTCAGAACCGGTTCAGAGCAAACAGGAACAGCAGAATGAATCAGAGCAGGCAGCAGAACCAGCACAGGACGTAGCATCCGCCCTGTTTGACAATAATTAACAATTTAAGAAAGGAGAAACACTATGAAAGCAGTCGAACTACAGGAACTTGTCGGTGGAGCTTTACAGGAAAAATTCTCGAAATCGTTTGAAAAAGTGGTTGACAACTTACAGGACGTCAACACCTCATTCAAGACAAAGAGAAAGATAACTATAACACTTGACTTCACACAGAACGAAAACAGGGATGATGTATCAGTTAATGTGAGCGTTGTAGAAAAATTAGCACCTTCGGCACCGCTGGCCACGAAGTTCGCAATCGGCAAGAACTTAGCAACAGGTGAATCGTATGCGGAAGAATACGGACGTCAGATTAAAGGGCAGTTGTGCTTTGATGATATGACACAGCCAGTTCAGAAAACGGCAGACGGAAAACTTGTTGACACCGAGACAGGCGAAATAATCGAAGCAGCGGAAGAAACAGGCATTGTAGATTTTAGAAAAAAAGCATTAACAAACTAGAAAGGATTTTAAAAAATTATGGATAATTTAAAAGATGCGTTACAGTACATTGTCGAATTAGGCGAAGCAAAGGTCAAGGATGTGGCCCTTCCTGACGGAACGGTTCAGACATATTCGGACAAGCCGTTGAAGATGCTTAAGAAGCACCTTCCAATGGCAGAAGCCCCTCTGAGAATGAGCACACTCACAAGCCTTGTTGAATACATAAAAGGCAACATTGATTCAATGTCAGACAAGATGATTGTGCAGATAGTAGACCCTGAAACAGTAGTACTGTTATCACAGCTTAACGAAGAAAGACAGCGTGAAAAGTTAGCCGTTGTCAATGCAACAATCCCTAATTTCCGTTTTAATGATTTCATTAATCAGGAAGAGTTCTGCATTAACCTTCAGTCAAAATTCATTGATGACGAGGAAACAGACAAGTCATTACTTCTCAAATTTGCTGGAACTGTTGAAGCCGGAACTGTAGCGGAATATGGGGATGACGGAACAACACAGAAAGCTACAATCAGAACAGGAATAGCTTCAAAAGGAGAAGCAATCGTTCCGAATCCTGTTTCCTTGAGACCGTTCCGCACATTCTTAGAGGTGACGCAGCCTAAATCTGACTTCATATTTAGAATGAAGCAGGATAAGTATGACGGAATTGCATGTGCAATATTTGAAGCAGACGGCGGAGCGTGGAAGATTGCTGCGACAACTGCAATCAAGGAATATTTACAGTTTGAACTTGCCGGGCTGAATCAGTTCACAATCATTTCTTAATCGGCAAAAAGGTTGAAACACCAAGGCGGAAGCCTGAAAGAAGCGTTTGTTGGAGACGCTGAAAAAAGTCAATATATCACATAAAAAAGCATTTTTCAGACCTCTATTTTATTCCAAAGAGAGGAAGCGGATTGTTTCCTCTCTAATATAAAAAAATGGCTTATAGACGTAAAAATGGAAATAAATACAATAACAAAAAAGTGGAAGTTGACGGCATTATTTTTGATTCAAAAAGAGAAGCAGAAAGGTATCAGGAGTTGTCATTACTTGAAAAAGCAGGGGTAATCAGAGACCTTCAGAGACAGGTAAAATACATCCTGATTCCCGCACAAAGAGAACCTGACATTATCGGGAAAAGGGGCGGAATAAAGTCGGGAAGAGTGATTGAAAAAGAGTGTTCTTATGTTGCTGATTTTGTGTATTTTGACAAAGAAAAGCAGGAAAACGTTGTTGAAGATACAAAAGGATTCAGGACTAAAGATTACACAATCAAGCGTAAACTGATGCTATATATTCACGGCATTAGGATAAATGAAATATAGAGAAAGGTAGATTGAATATGGGCGAAATACAGACTACTCATGATTTAGTAAAAGAAATTTTAAAGACTTCCCCAAAAGCGAGAAATTCTGACAATTATTTACTGTATGCAGTATATGCCACGATTGGCAGGAGACATAACATTGATATAGATCACATGTCAGTTCCAAAATTCTTTCTGAACATGAAAGAATATGGATTCCCTTCCCCGGAGACTGTCAGACGTACAAGGCAGAAAATACAGGCAGCACACCCGGAGCTGGCAGGAATTGAGAACGTGGAAGCAATGAGAGAGTTGAGAGAAGAAACATTCAGGAATTACGCAAGGGGGCATATTGTTTGATGGATTCAGAGATTGCAAGAAATGGTTCGGGTTATTATGACCCGACAGCTTTTGAAGCAATGAAAAATATTATTAAAAAGAAGGTGGACAAAATGAAACATGGCGAAATTTGGGAAATACAGCAGAATAATGGACAGTTCAAGAATGTGATTGTTCTTGCTTCACACAATGACATTGCACAGGTGCTTCATATTAGTGAATATGGTGGTGACAACAGCATTGAAGTAAATTGCCAGGGCATCAGCTTCACTGATCCACGCAAGATTCAATATGCCTTTAATGATAACTTCACTAATTACATCCGCACTTTAAAGGATGAGGAATTTGAAGCAATTATGGATGCTGTGGCGGAAGGACTTGGTCTTGCAACATCATATGAAAAAGCTGTTGAACCGGTACAGGAAGAATGGCATCCAATTCCTGAAGTGCTTGATAGATTACCTTTTGATGGTGAATCAGAAGAACTTATTAAGGCAAAGACTGAAAGAGATGTTTACAAGGACTTATATGAAAAATTACTTGCTGATGTGATGAAGGGATGATTGCAGCCCCTACTACTACATTGAAGAATATAAAATGAAAGGCAGAAATTATGTGCGAATCAATAGAAGAAGCAATGCAATATCTGAAAGGGTATTGCAATAAGCACCCGACCTGTGAGGGTAGAAGTGGCTGTGGATGCGGGCTTTACAGTTCGGCTACAAAACAATGTTTCTTATACAACAGTCCAATCCCGGCAGATTGGAAAATAATGACAGAAAGTGAAGGCAATAGTGATGCGGGATAGGGAATGTATAACATGCACTCACATAATAACGTGTAAAGGTAAGGCTTCCCCGGCGCCGTGCTTGAACTACGAAGAAAGGAAGAAGAAAAATGGCGGAAAAAAGAATGTTTTCAATGAAAATAGTAGACAGTGACCCATTTAAAGAAATGCCTTTGTCTGCACAGGCTCTATATTTTCATCTTGCTATGAACGCAGATGATGAAGGATTTGTGAATAATGCTAAAAGTGTTCAAAGGTCAATAATGGCATCTGATGATGACATGAAGCTTTTAATTGCGAAGAGTTTCCTAATCTATTTTGATTCAGGAATTGTTGTAATCAAGCATTGGAAGATGCACAACACTATTCAGCCGAGCAGGCTTAAACCTACTCAATACATAGAGGAAAGAAACCTTCTTGAAGTGAACGAAAACAAGTCTTACACCTTGAATTTAAGCCATATTTCACCATTGCTGACAGATTGTCAACAAAATGACAGCAAATGTCAGCAAACTGTCAGCAAATGTCAGCAAAATGTCGCAGAGAATAGAATAGAAGAGAATAGAAGAGAAGAGAAGAGTGTAGTAGAGAGCGAGTGCACACAACAGGCACCCGATTCAGCTGCTTATAAAGCTCTCATAAAGCAGTACGGGAAAGAATTCGTTGATGAACGAATCGAACGTGCCAAGCTGTACAAAGGAACGAACAACATGGATACTGTTGCTAAATGGTGTGCCGAAGATTTCAAAAGACAGAAATCAAAGCATAATCAGAATACCTTCAATAGTTTTCCACAACGTCCTTATGATTTTTGGGATAACAATGATGACTTGATTGTAATCAATCAGCCCAATGATAGTTCCTAAGGCGAACGTTGACGTTGCAGAAATTGGAAAGCTAGGAAGGATGGGTTGATATTAAACAGATTGAAGGACAGCTTAGTTTATTTGATGTGAACGAAAAAAACGAGTGCCTAGGCGAGCCTTGTAAATATTGTGATATTGAATGGTGTTCGATTGAGTGTTTTAGACGAAGAGGATATGTATATGACAGAGTTCACAGATTTGCAAGAAATAGCAACGGCGAATACTTAAGACGAGAAATAGAATACAGAGTTTGCAAAAAGGAGTAAGGTTCCAGAAAATGATAATACGATAAACAAAGTTACATCACTTGAAATTATCGTGAGTATGACAAAGATTGCAAGTTTGAATACTGCAGCGATTGTGGTTAGAAATTAGATTGGAGTGATAAAGAATGAGTGAAGAATTAAAGACGTGTCCGTTTTGTGGTGGAAAAGCAAAATTCAGACCTATAACGAACAGTATACATGGTGCAAATAGAGGATTTTTATTTCGTATAGAGTGCTCCAGGTGCGGAGTAACTCTTCCAAAACAGTATGCATTGGAATATGTTTTCACAGAATTAGGTGGACTAAAAGCCGTTGTAGATGAAAGAGAGATGGCAATTAAGTCATGGAATAGGAGGGTGAACAATGAGATTGAATCAGGCAATATTCAAATGGATAATTCAAAGAAACTGCTCAAAGAAGAATACAACAAGGCTGTTGATGACACTATAAAAGCCATCAAGGAAGAATATGCTTTCACAATCTTAGAAGAAGAAAAGATTGACGAAATAGCACAACAGTTGAGGAGCGAAACAGAATGAAGATTTTAAGCAAGAAGAAATAGTAAAGGCAGGTGGAATAGATGACAATTAAGCCGATTTTATTCAAAACGGAAATGGTTCGGGCAATTCTGGATGGTAGAAAGAGCTGCACGAGACGAGTGGTTAAGTTTCCAGTAAATAGATACACAAACAATGTACCACTTGCTGACAAGGTAGTGTTACAAGAACTAAGATGTGACAAGGCGAATTTTTTAGAGAAACCGTTTTTTTGTTTTGGTATGAATTTACCATATCAGCCAGGCGATATTCTTTATGTCCGGGAAACATGGAAAAAGGCACCAAATGGGTATTATTACTACGAAGATTGGCAGAAAAATGACATCGCAGATATTACAAAATGGAAGCCATCCATCCACATGCCAAAAGAAGCGGCGAGAATCTGGCTGAAGGTGACGGATGTGCGTGTGGAGCGGTTGCAGGATATGACAGACGATGATGCAGAAGCAGAGGGATGTTTCGATTATACGTCAACAGCACTGGGTTTTCCCGATGTATGGGATTCCACCATCAAGAAATCCGACCTTGACCGCTATGGATGGGCTGCGGACCCTTGGGTGTGGGTTATCGAATTTGAAAGAAAACTAAACTGAAATTTAGCGAGGTGAAAAGATATGGATAAAGAGTGTAGTTCAAATAATTGTGATAAATGTTTTAAATGTGGAAAATACTATTCATCTCATTCTCCACATTATGAAAGCTATTATAAACGAGAAGTAATCAATATTACTTGTTGTTATGGCGAAGCAGGTACTTATGACGCTGAAACTAGACAACGATTAAGCACTATTTAAGTAACTGAATTTTACTTCCCGACATTAATATCGGGAACATAGGAGGAAACATGGAAGATAGATATTTATACAAGGCAAAGAGGATTAGTGACGGAGAATGGATTGTTGGTTATTTATACAGACTTTCAGAAAATAATCCTCCATTTATAATGTTGCGTAAATATGGAGAGAGCTATGAAGTGGATGAACATACCATCTGCCGATGCACAGGCTCGAAAGATAAGAACGGCAACCTGATTTGGGAGAACGATATTGCAGAACTCTTTGGACATAGAGGAGTTATCAAGTATGTGTGTGGCGGTTTTGGCATTGCATATAAAACACCTATAGATTGGGATGGAATAGAAGCAAATATTAAGCCAATAACCGGTTGCGATAATCATTTATATGCTTGTGAAAACGATAATTATATATCATTGTGGGAAATTTATTGGAATTTTAATGATGAGGATGATTTGGTAGACACAGTAGAAGTTATCGGCAACATTTTTGATAATAAAGATATATTTGAAAGTGAGGAATAATATGGCAAAGATATTTAGATTTAGCGGATACTTAATTGACCCCAATGGAAGTTGTGATGAAGACGATATTGAACTATCCGTCACAGAAAAATTAGGTATGCTTAGTCAACAGTTGCATATTGAATCTGCTGACATTGGAGAGTGGGATGATGATAACCCATTAAATTATGAGAATTGTGATTTGGCATGTTGCACCCAATACTTCAAATTAGTAGAAAGGGAGAAATAATAATTAATGGAGAGATTAACACAGACAAGCAATTCTGGCGGAGTTGCATTTACATTTGACTTAGATATAACTTGTCAGCCGAGTGAAGCAAAGAATGGATGGCACAAGCACTGTGTATTGAAGATTTAGCAAAAATATATGCAACAATTATTAGTGAAACAGATAAACAACTGGCGTATATGAGTGAGCAGATTGCGAAAGAACTCAAAAAGGAGAGTGATTGATATGAGTGAAGTCTATGATAGAGCAACAAAGGCTTGGTTCAGCAGCCATATATGTCAACAGACGACAGTTTGCCGGTGTGAAAAGTGCGGATTGTTTTATAAGCCAAGTTTAGGGCATAAATGCAAAGCAAAGGAGTGATGAAGAATGAATGTAAAATCATATTTACTGCAGATTGAAGTTTTACAGACTAAAATTGAACAGAAAAAGCAGAGAGCAAAAGATTACCGGGAGCTTGCGTTGACTTCGGGCGGGTTCGATTACAGCAAAGAAAGAGTTCAGACCTCTAACCTCGGCGGGCAGATTGAAAATCCGGTGATTCGGTACATAGCACTTGAACAAGAAATCAGCGAAGATGTGTTGAGACTTCAGCAAATAAAAGACAAGATAACAGGAGAAATTCACAATGTCAACAATGCAGATTTCATCAAATTGTTGTATAAAAAATACGTTGAATGTGAAAGCCTGTGGAGCATTGCTAAAAATATGGGATATTCGTATGACCGGATAAGACACATGCACGGAGAAGCTCTGAAAGAATTTGATAAAAAAAATGAAGTTAGCACAAAATAGCACATTCAAGTGTGATATTATGATAGTGTTGAAAATTAAATATGATTCATAAAAAGGAACTGTGCCATTTGCGGTTCCTTTTTGTTTTGCCTGTCAGTGTGCCTTACTCCTCCATATCTGACAGGCTTTTTTGTGAAAAGGTGGTGATTGTGATGGCAAAATTAACAGCTAAACAGCGAAGATTCTGTGATGAATACCTGATTGACCTAAATGCCACACAAGCAGCCATTAGGGCAGGTTATTCTGAAAAGAATGCAAGGAATATTGCAAGTGAAAACTTGGCAAAACCCAACATCAAGGCATATGTAGATGAACGGATGGCAGAGAAAGAATCTCAGTTGATTGCGACTCAGGATGAAGTCCTGAAGTACCTGACATCCGTATTAAGAGGCGAGAGCCAATCAACAGAGATTGTGGTTGAAGGTACTGGAGACGGATGCAGTGAAGCCCGAACACTAAAAAAAGAACCATCCGAAAAGGACCGGTTAAGGGCAGCCGAACTGCTAGGAAAGCGATATGGATTATATACAGACAAGGTTGAAACAGACGTTGACATGACCTTGACCGTCAATATAGATTACGGTGATGAAGAATGAATGTGACTGTCAAGATGAATCCGTGTTTCAAAGAAGTAGACCGAAGCACGAAGCGTTATATCGTAATGAAAGGCTCGGCTGGGTCTGGAAAGAGCGTTGACACGGCACAGAACTACATCTTACGACTGATGAAGGATAAAGGCAGGAATCTTGTCTGCATCAGGAAATCGGACATCACCAACCGAGACAGTACATATGCGGAACTAACCGGTGCCATATACCGCATGTTCGGAGATAAGGCAGACCAATATTGGAACATTAAACAAAGTCCGCTGACATTGACGTGCAGAGCCAATGGAAATCAGGTTATCTTCCGAGGGATGAATGATGATAAGCAACGAGAAAAGCTGAAGTCAATCACATTCCAGAAGGGAAAGCTCACGGATGTATGGTGTGAGGAAGCAACTGAGCTGACACAAGCAGATTTTGAGATTATAGATGACCGATTGCGTGGTGAGCTTCCTGAAGGGCAGTTCTACCAGATCAGGATGACATTCAACCCAGTGAATAAGAACCACTGGATCAAGAAGGCCTTTTTTGACATCCCGGACCCGAATGTGTTGACGCATCACAGTACATACTTGATGAACCGGTTCATAGATGATGCATACCGTGCCCGAATGGAGAGACGAAAGATTGTTGATCCGGAAGGCTACCAGATATACGGTCTTGGAGATTGGGGCGAAATCGGAGGCATTATCCTACATAATGTGGAAATCAGGGAATTATCACAGAACCTTGATGATTATGATGATATTGCAATCGGACAGGACTTCGGATTCAACCATGCGAACGCTATTCTGTTGATTGGCATAAAGGATGACAACATATACATCCTGAAGGAAGTGTATGTGTTTGAGAAAGAAACATCCGAAATCATTCCTCTTGCGCATGCAGCAGGGATTCCACAGAACAAGGAAATGTGGTGTGACTCCGCAGAGCCCGACAGAATCAAAATGTGGAAGAACGCAGGATATAGGGCAAAACCGGTTGAAAAGGAAAGAACAAACGAAAAGAAGTATCAGACAGCACAGATTGATTGGCTGAAAGGCATTGTTCGCAAGGATAAGGCCATTAAACGTATGATATATATTGACCCATCCTGTACCAACACCATTAAGGAAGTACAGCAATGGAGATGGAAGAAAGATCCGGTTACCGGCGAGTATATGGATGAACCGTTGGCGGTTATGGATGATGCAATGGCGGCGCTTCGATATGGAATAGAACGCTGGCGTAAGATGCGCAAATGGCTGATATAGAAGGAGAAGTGAAATGTTAAAACCTGATGAGATAAAAGTGATTATTGAAAGTGATAAAACATCCGAGCAAAAGTGTTTTGCAAGAATAGGAGAACGATACTATGATGGCGATCATGATATATTGCAGTACAGGATGTTTTACTACAATTCAGATGGCGAGCTCGTCGAAGATAGGACCAGAAGCAATGTCAAAATACCGCATCCGTTCTTCACAGAGCTTGTTGATCAATGCACACAATATGTTCTCTCTGGGGAGCGTATAGTCGTGGCCAATGATACAGCACTGCAGGAGTATATGGATGAGTATTTCAACAACAACGAAAGCTTCATGACGGATTTGGCAACATGCATAGATGATATGCAGATTAAAGGATTTGCATATATGTATGCTTACAAAAGTAAGAAAGATAGAACAGCATTTGCGGCAGCGGATCCGATTGATGTAATAGAAGTGCGGGATAAGGATACGGATGACGGATGCGCCTATACAATATATCACTATATTGACCGTATAGACAAAGGCAGGAAGATAGTAAAGCGGATACAGGTATGGGATGACAAGCAGACATGGTACTATGTCCAAGTGGACGAAGGCGAAATTCTGTTGGATGAGAATGAACCGATAAATCCAAAGCCGCATGTACTCTATACCAAGGATGGGGATAAAACGAAGTCAACATATTTTGAAAACTTCGGATATATACCATTTATCATTGTGGAAAACAACAAGAAAAGGTTTTCATCACTCCGGCCTGTCAAGGCAATAATAGATGACTATGACCTTATGGCATCCAGTCTTTCAAATAACCTGATAGATTTCGATTCTCCGTTATATGCAATCAAAGGATTTCAAGGTGATAATCTGACGGAACTGCAAACCAATCTTAAGACCAAGAAGATGGTTGGACTTGATGAAAATGGAGAAATAGACGTCAAGACAGTAGATGTTCCTTATCAGGCCAGACAGGCAAAGCTGGAACTTGACGAGAAGAATATATACCGGTTTGGAATGGGATTGAATACAGCCGGCTTAAAAGACACATCAGCGACAACAAACATAGCCATCAAGGCAATGTACTCACTGCTTGACTTGAAAGCCAAAAAGGTTGAAAAGAATCTTAAAAAGCTGCTTCGTAAACTTGTAGAAATAGTTGTTGATGAAATCAATAAAATGAATGGCAAGGCATTTCAGCCGGAAGATGTTCATTTTGAATTCACGCACGAAGTCATGAGTAACGCACAGGAAAATGCACAGATTGAATTGACGGAGGCACAGCGGCAGCAGTTAGTGATAAATACAATCATGTCTTTGGCAAATATGTTAGATGACGAGACAATTATCCAATTAATCTGTGATGAATTGGACATTGATTATGAAAAAATCAAGGACAAGTTGCAAAGGGATGAAGAAAAGGATACGGCAGATGCCAAGCAGCTGTTAGATGGAGTTGTGACGAATGAATAAGCGGCAGAAGAAAGTATTGCAAGCACAATTGAATAACGAGGAAGAGGTAATTGCACGGTTAAAAAGTACATATGAGCAGGCTCTTGGCGATTGCGAATCAAAGATACAGGAGTTGTCAATGCGTGCAGACCTTGAGCCGGAGAATATACAGTCAATCATATATCAGAAGCAATACCAGGAAGCAATCAAAGCGCAGTTGGAAGGTGCTCTGGCAAATCTGCAATCAAATTCATATGCAACTGTATCTGACTATCTGACACGGAGCTATCAAGAAGGATATCTCGGAGCAATGTATGATATGCAGGGTCAGGGAATCCCGCTCGTGATGCCGATAGACCAAGAAGCTGTGACAAGAGCAGTAATGCTTGACACTAAACTTTCTACGTCATTGTATAACAGAATGGGCGAGGATGTGAAGATACTTAAGAAAGCTGTGCAACAGGAAGTATCAAGAGGCATTGCACAGGGTATGACATGGAACTATATCGCATCAAATCTTGCACGGAATATGAAGCATACACCGTTTCAGAAGGCTTATAGCAACTCAATACGGATTGCCAGAACAGAAGGACACCGTATTCAGAATAAGGCGGCATTGGATGCACAGAAAAGGGCGAAGGACCGTGGAGCAAATGTTGTGAAGCTGTGGGATGCAGTCTTGGATGGAAAAACAAGACCTGAACACAGAGAATTAGATGGACAGATACGAGAAGTAGGTGAGATGTTTGAAGCTGCAGGATATAAGGTAGAAGCTCCCAGCATGTTTGGTGTTGCATCACAAGATTGTAATTGCCGTTGCCAATTGTACCAGAAAGCGAAATGGTTGCTTGATTGTGGTATTGATAAAATGGATAATTTCACAAAAGAAATAGTCAGTTTTGAATCCCCGGAAGAGTATGAGGAGTGGAAGAAAGCATACTGGTCCGACGAGAATATCGCATATATGAATTATGTTACGGACATGGAGAAGAAATATGGCAAGAATTTTGAAACAGTGCTTAACTCCATGACTGATAAGGAATATGAGAGGTATAAGCGGTTACTGGATAATAATCTGATGTTTAGAAAGAAACCAATATCAGAAGGGATGTTTGACACTATTAATAATACAAAGGCAGACTCTATTAGGCCTAGAAATATTATCAAAGATATGTGCAAATCAGATATAGGAAGACAGAGCTTTGAATATATACAGAAAAATCAGGTACCAATTAAACTACTATATGGAATAGATAATCCTGACGGATTGTATGGATACTACGATCCGATGGAGGATGCTGTGGCTATATTCTGCGATAAAACGAAGACTACTAAGAAAACGGCGGAGATTGTAATACATGAAGCAACGCATAGAAAATTAGGTGGAAAGGGAACATTAGCAGAGGAAATAAAATGTTTTGAAGCCGAAGCTATACATCGAAACGGAGAATTGACACAACAAGATAAAGAAGATATAATAAAATTAGTAAGAAAATTGTATCCAGAATTGACTTAAGAAAGTTGGTAAAGTATGTATACAAATAATCCATTAGAAAATTCATTAGAACGTATAAAACGTATGAGAAATGGGGAAAAAATAAAATGTTCACGCTGTAAAGATGGCTACATCTCGGCTGTTGGCAATCCTAAAATTACGAATGTTTTTAAGTGTGACAAATGTGAAACCGGAATAGTGTTGACAGTGGATAGGGAAAGCACTCGGCAGTAGTGATTTTAGATGAAAGTTAAATATATAGGAAAGACAAATGTTTCCTTAACAAATAATAAGGTATAGGAAGTTCAAGCTATTGAAAGTGGAATGTATAGAATAGTTGATGATACAGATGATGATTATCTGTTTGAATCAAGTAAGTTTGAAATAGTGGAAGAATAGAAAGTACTTTGCATAAGCCCGATTATGAAGAAAGTCGGGAAATATATTAAAGAAGCAGACCATGATAAAAACATGGTCTTTTTTAATGCCCGAAAGAAGGTGAATGAGCATGGCAACAATAAGCGGAAACGTGTGCAACACATATGTACATATAGACTTGCTTCTGACTGAAACAGGCACGAACGTGGATAAGAATATATCTACTGTTAGCTGGAAGCTTGTTGGTTATTTGGGAAGCGGGGCTTCATCATCACATTGGTATTCTAACAGCTATCACTCAATCAACGTGAGCATAAATGGCTCAACAGTATATTCATTACCGAATACTAGACAGAAAGCAATCTCAATTGGTACTAACACAAGTGCATCATCCCCGGTGACGATTGCATCAGGAACAACAACAGTGCCACATAATGTAGACGGAAGTAAGACATGTGCATGTTCATTTTCTGTTGTTTACAGATACAACAGTGCCTTTACTTGGAAAGGTTCAGGCAATGTTGGCCTGACAACAATTGCAAGGGCATCACAGCCTTCCTGCATTACCTATCCGAATACAACGCAGAATGTCGGGGCATTGGGTAGTACAATCACTATCCACATGAACTCAAATTCCTCAAATTTCAGACATACTGTGAGATATGCTTGGGGAAATAAGAGCGGAACTATAGCGACTAACGTTCAATATAACTGTCAATGGAAAATACCGCTTGATTTTGCAAATAATATTCCTAGTGCAACATCAGGCTGGGGAACAATTTATGTTGATACATATAACGGAAGTAAGTTGATTGGTACAAAGTCGGTAACGTTTAGAGCAACGGTGACGTCAAGTATGGTTCCTTCCATTAGCTCTATAACCTGTACCGACCCAAAAGGGTATTTATCAAAGTATGGCGGGTATGTTCAGAATAAGTCAACGCTGAAGGTTGTTGTTAGTGCGTCAGGTTCGTACTCTTCATCAATTAAATCATACAAGATTGTTGCAAACGGCGTAACCTATACGGCAAATTCGCCCACCACAGGAGTTTTGATTTCAAGTGGTATAAATACTATCACCGTGACAGTAACGGACAGCAGAGGGCGAACAGTAACTAAAACAACAACTATTTCAGTGCTTGCATACACTTCCCCAACAATCAGCTATCTGACAGCAGGAAGATGCAATTCAGAAGGCACAGCAGATGCAGACGGAGCTTATATAAGTGCTTCGTTTAAAACGGTTGTAACAGCTCTAAACAATAAGAATCACGCAACAGCAAAGCTTGAATATAAGAAAAACACCGAAACATCATGGACAACAGTAGGCACATACACAGCATACAGCCAAACACCAACAAAGATATTTGCTGCCAATATAGATTCATCCTACAACATCAGGGTTACAGTAAATGATGATTTTTCATCAGCGACTTATGAAAAGTCTGTCGGAACTGTTTTCACATTGATAGATTTTAGAAATACCGGAAAGGGTATTGCACTTGGCAAGGTATCAGAAGAAGACCTGCTTGATGTGAATATGGACACAAGGTTCAGAAAGGCTGTTAGAAGCGAGGATGATGTTATTGCAGGGTTAGGAACAAGTAATCAAACTTCGTTATATGGTAAGGCAAACAAAAAGTGGATATCAATCGGAAACGCTACTCAAGGTAACAAGATACATATCCCACAATCAGTATATGATATTGCTTATGAATATTATATCGTTGTTAAAACATCCCACGGAGCAACTTTTCCTTTTTACGTTTCATACAATGATGTTAAAAAAGATATGATAAACGGTTACTATTATTCATCTAGTTATTATGCAACAGTGAGAATAATGTCAACATCACGAACGGATAAAGATGGATTTGACATGTCACTTAACATGGCATGGACTAAAGAGCTGTATAACGGACAGGCATCCACTTTTGAAATATATATATATTATAGATAAATAAAAAGGAAAGGCGAAAGAATGAAAGCAATAATTAACGAAAAAATGTATGACACAACGGCTTCTTCTGTAATATTCGCAGACGGAACAGAAGCACTTTTTAAGACAAAGAATGGGGCGTACTTCAAGACCTCGGTTGACGGAATCACACCACTTTCAGACGAGGAAGCTAAAAAGTGGCTTGGCGTGGTTGACGCAGATGCATATATTAAAGAGTTCGGAACTGTAGAATCCGCTTAATAATTGTCAAAAGAGCATCCGACAAGGGTGCTTTTTTTATACAAAAAATTATGAAAGGAGAAAGGGTGATGTACGGAATAATTGCTGCATTAATCACAAGCGGAGTGGGGCTTGTCGGGATTATCATTACTAATGTAACGAGCAATCACAAAGTTGAGAACACACTCAAAACATCACAGGCGGTCACAGATTGCAAGATTGATGAACTGACAAGAGAGGTTAGGGAACACAACAATTTTGCGAAAAGAATGCCTGTTGTAGAAGAACAGATCAAGGAAATCAATCATAGAATTGAGGATTTAGAAAGGAAGAAATAACATGGAAAACATAATAGGAAACATCACAATGGTTTTAACAGTGATAGGTGTTATTGCATTTATCACAAGCGTAATCACGCAGGTGACAAAGGAATGGAAGGTCTTTAATAAGATTCCAACAGCAATTCAGGTATATATAACAGCACTTATTATCACAGTAATAAGCATAGTTGTGTATCTGCAGGTAAAAGGCTTCAAAATAGTGTGGTATTACATTGTAGGAGCGATTATATTGAGCTTCTTTATATCATTTGTGACAACGAACGGTTGGGAACAGTTAAAGACATTATGGGACAGATTGAAATATAAAAAAAGAGGTGATGAATAATGCCAAAATATACGGCAAGATTGACAGCCCCGGCAAAGACAGACCGCCATTATTACAGTAATGACAACGCTTTTTTCAGAAGCGGTTTTGGTATGCCTAATTGCACCGCATACGTTCACGGCAGATTTGCCGAAATAACAGGCAAATTCCCAAAAATGTACGGCAATGCAGAGGATTGGTGGGCCGAAGCAAAAAAGGCAGGATATGAGACAGGACAGGTTCCTAAATTGGGTGCTATTTGCGTATGGAAAGCAGGCCAGACACATAATAGCACAGACGGAGCGGGTCACGTTGCTATTGTCGAACAGATAAAAGCCAACGGAGACATTGTGACAAGTAACAGTGCATGGAAAGGCTTAGAGTTCTACACGCAGGAAATTACAAAGGCATCAGGATATATGTATGCAAGCAATAGACCGTTCCTTGGCTTTATTTACTGTGGAATTGAGTTTGAAATGGACACATCAAGCACCACAGGAAGCGTTGTGGCAGGTAAGGCGGTCATTTTGAAGAATACATCATGTTATTCATCAGAAAGTGCCAAAACTGCCTATGGTGTCAAGTCAGGCACATTCTATCTGTGGGATAATGTGGTTAGGTCAGGAAGAATCAGAGTCACCAATTCCTCTTCAAGGGTAGGTGTGGCAGGACAGGTCACATGTTGGATTGCGATTGCTGATGTCGGATTGAGTACAGGCACAGCACCAACACAGCAGATAACACCGGCAATCAAGGCAGGTACAGCATACACATTGAAAGATGTTCCGGTGTATTCATCTGAATCGGGTGCTTCAATCGGAAATCGGTCAGGAATCTATCGCACATGGGATTCAGTTGTTAAGAATGGTAGAATCCGAATGACCAACAGTATATCAAGGGTTGGTGTTTCTGGGCAGGTCAGCTTTTGGGTTGACGTAAAAAAACTTAAATAAGTTATTTTAGGATATTCAGAAATGGATGTCCTTTTATATTGTCCAAACGGCTTATGACATAAAAACTGTGACGAACAACTAATAACTCCGGCAAGAGTGATAACTGCCAGTGTGGCTACGATTAAAGCCAAGAAAGGATAGAACAATGGAATTAAAGGAACTGTTAGGAGAAGAACTGTATAAGCAGGTACAGACAAAGATTGACGAGAAGAACAGCACAGAGGCAGATAAGCTTAAGCATGTAAGATATGCAGATCTGTCTGAGGGCAAATATGTCAGTAAAGAGAAGTATGATTCAGAACTTGAGAAGCTTAATGGACTGATTACCGGCAAAGACACGGAAATCGGAAATGCAACAAAGCTCATTGAGGAGCTTAAGAAGGCTTCCAAGGGAGATGAAGGCATGCAGCAGAAAATTTCAACGTATGAAACGGAGAACGCAAGGCTCCAGAAAGAACTTGAAGAGACAAAAATCAATGCAGCCATTAAGGTGGCTCTGCTTGAGGCTCATGCAGTCGATTCTGATTACATGACATATAAGATTAAGAATGGTCTCAAAGAGAAGAATGAAGAGCTGAAGCTTGATGATGATGGCAACATCAAAGGTTGGGATAACATGCTCACGTCACTCAAGGCACAGTTCCCGACTCAGTTCACAGCTTCATCCGGCTCAGATGATGGTCAGAGGCACATCATTGAGAACAGGCTGCCAGGTGGCAATCCTGGCAATAACAATGCCGAGCCTAAAAATTTAGCAGAGGCATTAAAACAGAAATATGATGGTAACAACCAGTAATAATTGAAAGGTAAGGTGAACAATATGGCAGCACAGACATTAGAAGAAATTAAGAAAGGTATGAGTGACAAGGTATTCTCACAGATTGTGGATATCTTCCTCAGACATTCAACAGTACTTCAGATGCTTACATTTGATGACTGCGTATCAGCATCAGGCGGTGGCTCAACAATGAAGTACAAGTATCTCAGAAAGGTACTTCCTGCAACAGCAGAGTTCAGAAAGATAGGCGGTTCTTATACTGCTTCAACAGCTACCAAGCAGGAGTGCGAGGCTAATCTTGCAATCATGGGTGGAGCTGTTCAGATGGACAGGGTGCTCAACAGAATAGCCGGTAACTTCGACAACATGGCATATCAGATAGAAGAGCATATCAAAGCGGTCGTGAACCTCTTCCATTATACAATGATTAATGGAGATGCAACCACAACAGCTTCGGGAGATCATCCGGAGTTCCAGGGACTTGATTCTATGCTTGCTGGAACAACAACAGAGTATGGTACAGACAAGGCCATTGATTTGTCAACTATTACGGCAATCAAATCCAATGCAGATGAGTTCTACGAGGCGCTGAGTCTTCTTGTTAAGACAACAGCTGCTGATGCAGTACTCATTAATACAGAGATGATCACTAAAATTCAGACTGTTGCCCGTATCCTTGGATACAAGACAGAGAGCGAGGAAGCATTTGGAAGACGTATAACTACAATTGACGGAGTAAAGCTTGTCGATATGCAGGATTATTACACTGTAAGCGGAAGTGCAGCAACTGCCGGTCATGTGGTTAAAAAAGGACTTTCAAGGACTATTGCAAGCGCAAGCTCCGCAACAACAGGACTTACAGATATTTATGCTGTTAAATTCGACGTTAATGACGGATTCCACGGAATCAGCCTGAATGGCGGTTCTGTAATTGATCAGTATCTTCCAAACTTCAATGAACCGGGTACGGTTAAGGACGCTGAAGTTGAGATGATCGCAGCTACAGTACTTAAGAATACACAGCACGCTGGTGTTCTCAGAAATATCAAAATTGCGTAAGAAAGGATAAGGTGATGAATATGACAGCGAAGGAAACGAAGGAAACGAAGACAATGGAGCAGGCGGATGTTGCTGTAGAATCTGCAGCAGTAAAGCAGGCGGATGTTGCTGTAGAATCTGCAGCAGCAAAGCCTAAGAGCTGGATTGTATCAGTTATTAATGGTTCTACATATTGCGGAATAGGTGCCGGTGGTGTACAGTTCGCTAATGGCAGAGCTGAAATCACATCTAAGCGTATGGCTGACTGGTTCAAGGAACATGAAGGATATAATGTCATTGAACAGTAGTAAGGCGGTGATCTTATTATGATTATGACTGTGAATCGACTGAAAGAGTTGATTGATACCGGTTCAGAGAAGGATAAGGTGCTTGAAGCTAAGCTTCAGGCACTGGAAATCCTGATAAGGAAATATACCAACAATAACTTTCAGAATCGAAGCAGAAGAATCAGGTGTGATGTATCATCCGAAGTCGGATTGATGTGTGCATCATCATTATTCAAGGTTGGGGACACTGTTCAGTTGTCAGAATCGGCTTATAATAGCGGTCTGTATATAATTGACAGTATAGACTTTGATAATGGTTGCATGGGGCTGAATGAGAGCTTAACGGCTGAATCAGATGTGCTTGTCACAAAAGTTGAATATCCTATGGATGTGCAGATGGGTGTTGTGAATATGCTTTCATGGGACCTGAGCAACAGGGACAAGGTCGGGATTCAGTCAGAAACGATCAGCAGACATTCTGTGACCTACTTTAACATGGACGGTGATAATTCCACTATTGGTTATCCGAAATCCCTTGTCGGCTTTCTGAAGCCTTATATGAAAGCGAGATTTTAATATGATTAGTGGCAATACAACAGCGGAAATCAGAGTGCAAAGCACTGTAAAGAACGAAATAGGCGGAACGTCAAAGACGTGGACAGCGGTTCAGAATGTAAAAGGCTGGCTTGACCTGACAGGCGGGGACAGCAAATACACCACTTTTAATGCTAAGATTCAGGAAAGCACACATGTATTTCTATGTGATTATGTTCCTTTGGATGCAAGAATCAAGGCAGAGAACAGCAGGCTTGTTGTCGGTGGAAAGGTGTTTGACATCCTTCTGATTGATGATCCTATGGAATTACATGAACAGATTGAAATCTACTTGAAGTATACAGGGGGGCAGTGATATGGAAAATGATGTTCAATTTAAAGATTTTTCAGTTGAAGTCAACGGAAAAATCAATGAAGCCCTTATTGCTGCCCTTATTGAAGCTTCAGGAGAAATCGTATCACAGACAGCAAGAAATTCAAGGGTGGACACAGAACAGACTAAAGGTTCATTTGAATATGTTGTTGATGAAGAGAAACTTGAATCCACAGTCGGAAGCCCTTTAGAAAATGCAATATGGGAAGAGTTTGGAACAGGTATTCATGCTCTAAACGGTGATGGCAGGAAAACAGCCTGGCACTATAAGGATAAAAAAGGCAACTGGCATACCACAACCGGAAAGAAAGGCACAAGGGCTTTTTATAAAGCCTTTAATAAACTTAAAACCCCGATTATTAAGCTATTTGAAAGCAAAATGAAAGAGTTGAAATAATGCAGAAAGAGACACTAAAACTTATCAGCGACACGCTATCGTCAGCAGGGATTCCATACGAATATGACACGTTCAATTCCTCAATAGAAGCCTTGAATCGCTATTGGGTGGGCGAGTATTCAGAAACAGAACCACTTACAGAAAGCGGGCTTGAAGAAAGTACATTCATCCTGACGGGGTACGCAAAAGAAGATATGCTTATTCTTGAAAATGATAAGCACACAATTAAAAATTTATTCCCGGCAATAAGCGGGGCGAGGGCAATTCTTGACAATGGGTCAGGGATTGCCATTTTTTACGCTAATTCTTTCCCTGTTCCCACAGGGGATGATTTTATAAAAAAATTACAAATTAACTTAACAATTAAAGAATGGAAGGTGGACTAATATGCCAATAGCAGGAAAACATGGCATTACAGAAGAAACAGCAAAAAATATGCTGTTCGGTGCAGGAACAATTCACAAAGGTCTTAAATTCACGCCGGGAGACAGCGGAGGAAAAGGCTCTTGGAATTTCAATGATACAATCGTAGGAGCAACAAGCGGTGGCTCAAAACTTACGATAGCACCTGAATTTTACGACGCATCCGTGGACGGTGCAGGCGTACTTGTAAAAGGTCTTAAAAAGAAGATTGGAGAAACAGCGTCAATGGATATTAACCTTGTCGAACTCACAAAGGACATTATCAAGGCTGCAACAATCGGAGCAGACGGAACTTCAACGGACACTAATTTTGACCTTATCGAATCTAAAACAGACATTTCCGAAGGAGATTATTGGGAGAATATAGCCTTTGTCGGGGAAACATTTGACGGAAGAAAAGTCATTGCAATTCTTGAAAATGTTCTTTGTACGTCAGGATTCAGCAGCGAAGGAAAGGCAAAGGAAGGCTCCGTTGGGGCGTATACATTCACTTGTCACGCTGATATAAATTCAGATCTTACAACACTCCCATGGAAGATATATTACCCTAAGGATGTAGCGTAAAAGAGGTAATCAATATGAAGGTCAATGTTATTAAAGAATTTGTTGACCGACACACAGGGGAACTGCACAAAGTAGGCAGTTCCTTTGAATGTGGGGAAAACAGGTTTAGAGAAATAAAAGAAGCAGGCAAATATGTTGAGCCTGTTATTATTGAGAAAGAAAAAGAAAGAGAAGAAGCCGAACATAAAACGGCTAAAAAGAAAGGGATATAAGAATGAGTGAAACATCAGTTGAAACAATCGAAGAAATCAAAGAAATTGAAGAAGTAAAAGAGGATGCAATCATTGAAAATCCATATCCACTTAAGAAAATATCAAGCAAGGATGTATTTATTTTTTCAACAATCCTTAAACAGATAGGATATTCAGAACTCAAAGAGTGCTTCCATTCTGATGATGTCAAGAAACTTATCAGAAAGCCGGGGGCATCTTCAGTAGATGAAATTGGACTTTCAATTATGCTTGACATATCGACTGTTGTAATATCAAATCTTGCGAGTGCGGAAGATAGCATTTATCAGCTTTTGTCGCACCTGTCAGGCAAGACTAAAGCGGAAATTGCTAATCTTGATGCGGAAATATTTATAGCAATGATTATTGACGTATTCAAGCAGGACGGCTTCATAAATTTTTTCAAGGCTGTTGCGAAATTGCTGAAGTAGGAGACATTACATTCATGGACTTGATATTCAAAAGATATTCAAGTCCTTTTGAGATAATGGAACAGATGATTTTGTGCGGACGGTTCCATGAATTTGTAACAGAATTTATAGACAATGTAAATGAGGATACGCTGTGGGAATCCTATCTGCACTACCCATTTCCGCCGTTTTCTTTTGATAAATTTAAAGAAATGCTTAGAAATGGAAGTGCTGATGATGCACAAAAGAAAGCAAATCTCAAAGCGACAGTTAAACAATCAATGAATATACTAGACAGTTTTGTCCCGGATGATTACTAAAAAGGCTGATATTTTCAGCCTTTTTTTATTTTAAAAAGAAAGGGAGTGAACCCCTTAATGGAAGTATTTAAAATATTAGGAACTATTGCTATCAGCGGTGCCGAAAAGGCAGAGAAAGACACTAAAAAAGTGGCGGAATCGTCTGAAAAATCGGCAAAAAAAATCGGTGAAGCGTTTAAGAAAGTAGGCAACACTTGCGAAGCAATCGGAACTGCAATAGTTAAAGTGTCAAAAATCGGGGCGGCTGCGATTGGAACAATATCAACAGCGGTGGGGGCTTTGACTAAATCAGCAGTTGAAAATTATACCGAATATGAACAGCTTGTCGGCGGTGTTGAGACACTTTTCAAAGATAGTGCAGACCGGGTTATTGAATATGCGAACAATGCGTATAAGACCGCCGGGTTATCTGCGAATGAATACATGGACACTGTAACAAGTTTTTCAGCGTCACTGTTACAGTCATTAGACGGAGACACGGCAAAGGCTACCGAATCGGCGAATTTAGCGATTACGGATATGGCGGATAATGCCAATAAAATGGGCACCGCCATGGAATCAATTCAGAACGCATACCAAGGCTTCGCAAAGCAAAATTACACTATGCTGGATAATCTGAAGCTTGGATATGGCGGAACGAAAGAAGAAATGCTTCGATTGCTTGAAGATGCTGAAAAGATTTCAGGAATCAAATATGATATATCATCATTCAGTGATATTGTTGACGCTATACATGTTGTGCAAACCGAAATGGGGATAACAGGTACAACTTCAAAAGAAGCAGCAACCACAATTCAGGGCTCTATATCGTCAATGAAGGGGGCGTGGACAAATTTTATTACCGGAATGGCAGACGAAACACAAGATTTTGATTCATTAGTTAATAATGTAATTGATTCTGTATTAACAGTCGCATCCAATCTTGTACCGAGAATAATGGAAACGTTACCACGGCTTATAGACGGTCTTTCACAATTAGTACAGAAAATAGTCCCTTATATCCCACAACTTTTGAAAACGCTGGTTCCGTCTATTGTAGACGGTGCAAAAAGGCTGTTGAATGAAGTTACTGAACAGCTTCCCGACCTGTTAGAAACTATTTTGCCGGGATTCGGCGGGGAATTAGGTAGAAATATTATTAAATTCATTAATACTTTTAAGTCTATTTTCAGTAAGATTATTCCAATGTTACAAAATTTTGGTAAGAAGATTTTACCTGTGATTTCTGAATTCCTTGATAAAATCTTGCCTGTTTTTGAAACGATAATTGAAAGTCTGCTGCCACCGCTTGAAAGCATATTAGATACATTAATCCCGGTACTTTTAGATTTAATAGACGTGATTTTACCGCCGATTGAAAAGTTGCTTCCTCTCATAATGAATGCTTTAGCTTCAATCATAGAACCGCTTGCAGCCCTTGTAGAAGCTATACTTCCGCCACTTCAGAGTTTGCTTGACATTATTCTTCCGATTTTATCGGGCTTTTTGGACGTGTTACAGCCGATTCTTGACGTTGTAGTGTCTTTATTACAGCCGATTCTTGACCTTGTCGAAAGCGGGCTTAATGCACTTGCTGAAGCCTTTGGATTCGCTACAGAAAAGACAAGCGAAGCAGTTCAGGCAGCAAGAGACGAAGCGGACGCTATGCGGGATATGAGAGATGCAGCGAATGACGCAAGAGACGCTATAGATCAGAAAGCGGAAAAGGAACTTGCTAACGTGTCAACAGTAGAAAGCCTGTGGCAGGAGTTACAAACCTTAGCAGATGAACAGGGTAATGTTTCTGAGAAAGACAGGGCAAGAGCTGAGTTCATAACCGGGCAGTTATCGGAAGCACTTGGAACAGAAATTCAGTGGACCGGCAATCAGATTCAGAACTACAAGGACCTGCAGGAAGAAATTGATAAAACAATTGAGAAAAAGAAATTGGAAATTCTTCTTGAAGCATCTGAAGAAAAATATAAAACTGCAATTCAGAACAGAACAGATGCGGAAAACAAATTAAATGAAGCATCACAAAGAAGGGCAGATGCCTTTGCAAAACTGACAGAACTTGAAGAAGCAGGTGTGGATAAAAGTTCAGAATCATGGAAGAACGCACAGGCAACAGCAGCAGCAACGCAAGAAGCCTTCATTGAAGCACAAAATATTGTTGGTGAATACTATTCAGATATTTCACAGTACGAAACTGCACATACTTTAATAATGCAGGGTGAAAACGAAAAAGCAATTGAATTGCTTAATAAAAAGGGACAGGCTTTTCAGGCTGCTTCTGATTTGGCTTCCAAGTCAGCAGATGAACAGAAAGCAATTCTTGAAAAGCAGATGGAAGATGCAGCGGTGAGCTTGTCAAATCAGGTTGATTTATACAATAGAATGTCCAAAAAATGTACTGATGAAGAGCGTGAAATGTATGAGAAGAACCTGAAAGAAGCACAGGACTACTTCACAAGAGCATCACAGGAATATACAAAAGCCGGGGGTGAAATTGGCGAGAATTTCTTCAAAAGTATGAGTGGAAAACTCACAAGCCATCAGTTTGAGGCTGTTGGAAGTTACATGATTCAAGGCATTGCTGATGGGGCAGAGGGTAATAAAACAACACTTATGCAGAAACTTGGTAAAATAATGAATGATGCGTTTACCTCTGCATATTCATCTTCATCATCTTCATCATCTTCAAAAAGTGGAACGTTCACAAGTAGCTCAAAAAGTGTTCTTTCGTCTGCATTATCTTCTACTAAACCGCATCTTGCAAAGGGCGGTGTCCTGAAAAAGGGACAGGTAGGTTTTTTGGAAGGAGACGGAGACGAAGCCGTTGTGCCACTTTCACAGAATACCGAATGGATTAACAGAGTAGCTGAACAGATAAATTCAAACCGAGGAAATGTTGACAATAGCGAGATTTTAAGAAAACTTGACATACTCATTAACCTCATCAGCAAGTTAATTAGCATGAAAATATATCTTGACAGCGGAGCACTTGTCGGGGAGCTTGCCCCGATATTAGACGAAGAACTTGGGAACATATTTTCAGATAAAGAAAGAGGTAGATAGTAATGAATCAAATTAAATTCGGAAATTACAGAAGCTATGATGATCTTAATCTTTTGTGTGTAAGCAAAGTAATCGGAAGTCCTGCTGCCAAAACGTCAACGGTGGAAATTGACGGTGGGGACGGCGTTCTTGACTATACCGAATACTTCGGGGACGTCAAATACAACAATCGTCAATTATCTTTTTCGTTTGAAAGTTTAGTGCCACAGTCGCAGTTCCCGGCGTTGTATTCAGCTATTCTTGACGCCTTGCAAGGAAAAAAGGTTCAGATTGTACTTGACGAAGATTCAGAATATTACTACTGCGGAAGGCTGTCTGTATCAGATTTTACAAATGACCGGGGAATCGCAAGCATCAGTATTGAATGTGATTGTGATCCGTACAAGTATAAGCAGAATAAGACTGTTGTTAGCGAATCTGTAAACGGTTCCGCAACGATTATTCTTGAAAATATGAGAAAGAGAGCCGTTCCGACAATCACAAGTGATGCCGTTTTGACTTTTGAATTTGGCGGAAGGACGGTTCAGCATAACGCCGGGACGTTCGTAATTCCGACCTTGGAGCTTGTCGAAGGCTCTAATACAGTAACAGTTGCCGGAATAGGCAACGTCACATTCACATATCAGGAAGGAAGGCTGTAGAACCATGTATGAAGTATACTGTGATAGTTTTCTATTGTATTCGAGCACAATAGAAAATCTAAAATTAATAAAGTTGAAGGTATCTCTTGAAGATAACAAAACAGGCTCATTCACATTCACTATCTATCCCGACCACCCATATTTTGACGTTATCCGAAAATTGACGTCAATTATTACCGTGTATCAGGATAATTACCTTCTCTTCCGAGGACGTGTGCTCAACGAAGAAATCGGTTTTCACAATGAAAAGTCAATCACCTGTGAGGGCGAATTGGCTTTCTTTCTTGATTCCGTTCAGAGACCTTACGAATATAAAGGGAGCATTGAAGGCTTCCTGTCGCAGTTGATTAATAGCCATAACGAGCAGGTGGACGAATCGAAGCGGTTCGTCCTTGGCAATGTGACCGTGACAGACCCAAATAATAAGATTATACGCTCTGACATTGATTATACAAAAACATGGGAAGTTATTAGCAAGAAATTAATCACATTGCTTGGCGGACACATAATCGTAAGGCATCAGAACGGCATCAATTATATTGACTATTTATCAGATTACACGGCAATATCAAATCAGGAGATACAGTTTGCAAAGAATTTGCTTGATATGAAGCAGAAGAAAAAGGGTCAAGACGTTATAACCGCCCTGATTCCCCTCGGTGCCAAGTTAAAAGATGCAGAAGGTAATGAGACAGACGAAAGACTGACAATCAAGTCGGAAAACGGTGGGCTTGATTATATCGTAGATGAAGAAGCAAAGGCTAAATATGGGCTTATATTCGGCACTAACACATGGGATGATGTGACAGTTGCGTCAAATCTGTTGACAAAGGGAAAAGCGTACCTTGCAAGCCTGTCTAACGCTGTTGATACAATCGAACTGACAGCAGCCGACCTCGCAGGAATTGAGCAGAATATCAATTCATTCCACCTCGGAACGTATGTGAAAGTAACAAGCATCCCGCACGGAATAGAACAGAAATTCAGAGTTACAAAACTGCAAATAGACCTGATGGATCCGGCATCAAATAAACTGACGCTTGGGGGCAACGTAGAGAGCCTGACAAATAACATGATGCAGGTGTTAGACGGAAAAGACGGCAAGGACGGAAAAGACGGCAAGGATGCAGCCATTCAGAGTGACACACCGCCGGATGATAAGTCCATGTTGTGGCTTGACACATCCCTGAACCCGCCTTTGTTAAAGAGGTACGCCCCGGAACATCAGTTATTGCTTGAAGAACCTTCGGATTGGGCGTCTAATTTTAATAACTATTTCATTTTCGATTCAGAAACAGGGACATATAATGAAATAACAGACGATACAGCTCCAGTGTGGACAGAAGATACATATTATCAGTATGTCAAATGGGTGACAGTAAATGACACCACACAGGCATTTTACTTAATGGAAAAGAATGTTTCATCCGAGATATCAAAGTCAGAAACAAACATAATGTCTAAAGTGTCGGAGGAATATTATTTGAAAGACGAGACCGATTCATTAATTTCCTCTGTAAGCACTACTGTTGAGCAGAATAAGAATTCAGTTGATATTTTGTTCAATCAGTATTTGGCAGACCTTGAAGCACTGGCACAGGGAACAGATGCAAACTTTGAAGAAATCAAGAAATACATCCGATTCATTGATGGAAAAATCCTTCTTGGTGAAGTTGGAAATGAACTTGAATTACAGATTGCAAATAATAGAATATCATTCCTTCAGAGTAATGCAGAAGTGGCTTATTTCAGCAATAATAAGCTATATGTCACAGACGGTGAATATACCAATTCATTAAGGCTTGGACAATTTGCTTTTCTGCCAAGAGAAAACGGAAACTTGTCATTTAAAAAATTAACATAATGAAAGCATTTTGCTACAATATCCAACATCAATGTGCCAATTCTTCTGTAGCAATATCGGTAAGAACTCCTGCAACCTGCCTGTCACCTATTGAATAACGCTGTGACATATATCGCATGCTTGCACCTGCCTCACCATCCGGTCCACCGTACTGGCTTATGATCAAAGCCGCGGTATTGGCATCAGGAGTTTTGATGTTAATCGGAAATTCAAGTCTTTTTTCATAAATCCACATATCAGCACGCTCCTTCCCAAGGCCATGGGGTCGAAATCCAGGTCCAGTAATTATCAGATGTTACCTGGGTAATGGTAAGAGGTCCGTATCGTCTGGTATATTCGATTACTAAAGAATTGTAAGTGTCCCTGAGGGAAGAATATGTCATAAGGGAATCAGTATCTTTTGGGTGGGTATCCAGATACAGACCAAGGTCTGTAATTGCAAAACCATATTCCATGATTTTTTTCATAAGCTCTTTGCTGTCCATAATTTTATTATTCATTTTTTGCACCCACACTTTCCGATGTAAGGTTTATCAAGTGCAGGGTAAATGGTTCCCTTTGTTAATGCAGTACAGATATCATAGGTAGGACAGTTAAACGGCTGATTGTGAACGAATGCAATTGCAAGATAATCACATTTGTCAGACACGTTATGACCGGTGTTGTACATTTGCATGATTATAACCTTTCAAATATGTTATATTACAGATTATGCGGAAGGGGGAAAAAGGTTAATATTGGAAATAAAAAGAAAAGAGCAGTACAAAAACAAACAGGTGTCTGTGACACCTGTTTGTAATAAGGATATATGTGGTTATCTCAGAGTTAAAACTCTAAATAAGAGGGGACAAAATGTTGAGTATTATCTCAACTATTTACAAATAAAGTTTAATCTTAATCTGAATATTATTCAATGATTATTTTTCGACAATAGTGAACAACTGAACCTGGTGAATTGTCGAATCACATAAGGTTTTTAAATGTATACTCATATATATTCTGACATTCTGATTTCCATTTGTTGCACATGGATTCGGCTAAGCCCTCGTCGGGAACAGCAAGAGTGAGTTCTATTAAAGGGGCGTTGTTTTCTTTAACAATACAATGTACGGCATAATCACCATTTGTAGTTTTGTAATAGTCCGCAGTTGTATTGGCAGTCTGTTTAAGTTCATATCTGTTATCACGGAGAAAAGAGTCAATTTCGTTTTTTATGTCATCTGATATTTTACTGCCGAAGAAGTCTAGCATTTCTTTACCTTTCGGAGTTATGGAATAACTTGTATTACTGCTTGTTACAGATACATTAATCAGTTCATCCTCCTGAAGATTACTTATTATAGTAAGTACCGTAGGATAATCGGTATAACCATTATTGGTAAAAAAATCCATTATTGTGGCATTTGTTAAAGAAAAATCTACCTTATTCAACATATATAAAGTCATTAATTTGTATAATATAGCTGCTTCAACTGCCATGTCTGTATTCCTTTCCTTGGTATGTATTTCTGTTCTTGAATTCACGGGATATATTATTAAGAACATTTTTTTTATCGGCACTCCACGTCGGAGCAATAAGCAGATTTTTGGGTCCGTCACCTGTGACTCTGTGGATAACAAAATGAGGTGGAAGTATTTCAATCATATCAACAACGGTCTTTACATATTCAGCCAAAGACAGCTCTTTGAACTTTGAAGAATAATAATCATCTGCAAGGTCAGTATTTTTTAATACATGTAGAAGCTGTATCTTAACACCATTAATATTAAGGTGGGAAAGATATTTTGCACAGGCAAGATTATCATTCGTATTTTCACCCGGCAGCCCCACTATAACATGGACTACAATAGGAATATCCACATCGTTAAGCCTTGCAACGGTATCCTCAAAAACAGCAAGCGGGTAACCCCGTCTTATATATCGGGCAGTGGTTTCGTTAATTGTCTGAAGACCAAGCTCAATCCATACCGGCTTTATGCGGTTAAGTTCTGCTAACAGTTCAATTTTATCATCTTCAAGACAGTCAGGTCTTGTCGCAATGGATAAACCACATATTCTGTTATCCTGTATGGCTTCCGTAAATATTTTTTTTAGTCTGCCAACGGGAGCATATGTATTGGTAAAGGCTTGAAAATATGCGATATAACTGTCTCCTGCGTATTTTTTTGAAATCTTTTCAATTCCATAATCTATCTGATTTTTAACAGACAGCAAAGAAGAGGAGGCGAAATCACCGGAGCCTCCTTCACTGCAAAAAATACATCCTCCGGTGCCGATACGCCCGTCCCTGTTAGGACAGGACATACCGGCATTGAGGGATATTTTGTATACTTTATGGCCAAATAATTCTTTGTAATAATCATTGACTGAATAATAATAGCCGTTCATTTTAACGGATATTGTCTTTTACTGCTTTGCTTACAACGTCTGCGACTCTTGGGTCAAATGCCTCAGGGAGAATGTTGTTCTCATTAAGGTCTTTTTCATCAACAAGACTTGCGATGGCGTTAGCGGCAGCTAACTTCATATCTTCTGTTATCTGTGCAGCTCTTCCTTCCAAAGCACCTTTAAAGATTCCCGGAAAAGCAACAACGTTATTAACCTGGTTAGGAAAATCACTTCTGCCTGTTCCGACGATTTTAGCACCGGCAGCCTTAGCTTTGTCAGGCATGATTTCAGGAACAGGGTTAGCCATGGCAAAAAGAATGGAATCCTTATTCATAGAAGCAACCATTTCTTCTGTAACAATGTTAGGTGCGGAAACACCAACAAAAATATCTGCACCTTTAAGTGCATCAGCAAGGGAACCGTGTTTCTTTTCAAGGTTGGTAACCTCTGTCATTTTTTTCTGCATCCAGTTAAGACCTTCAGAGTCAGAGGAAAGAATACCTGATTTGTCACACATGGTAATATTTTTAAAACCATATGTAAGCAGAAGCTTTGTGATTGCAACGCCTGCGGAACCTGCACCATTGACAACGACTTTACATTCTTCTTTTTTCTTGCCTGTAACTTTAAGGGCATTAATGATACCTGCTAGAACAACAATTGCGGTACCGTGCTGGTCATCATGGAAAACAGGTATATCAAGTATTGCTTTAAGTCTTTCCTCAATTTCAAAACATCTTGGAGCTGAAATATCCTCAAGGTTAATGCCGCCGAATGCAGGCGCTATATTGATAACTGTTTTGATAATTTCTTCCGTGTCCTGAGTATCAAGGCAGATTGGAACTGCGTTTACATTACCGAATTCTTTAAAAAGAACTGCCTTGCCCTCCATAACAGGCATGGCTGCGTATGGTCCTATATTACCGAGCCCCAGTACGGCACTTCCATCTGAAACAACGGCAACGGTGTTAGACTTGATTGTGTATTTATATGCCTGTTCCTTATCTTTTGCTATGACCTTACATGGTTCTGCAACACCCGGAGTATATGCAAGGGCAAGATCTTCCCTTGTGCGGATTGCACACTTGCTTACTGTTTCGAGTTTGCCATGCCATTGTTCGTGAAGCATAAGAGCTTTTTCATTGTTTGTCATTTTATTCATCCTTTTCTTATTACTTTTTAATCAATTTATAACATATTGTATCACGCAATTTTTTTTAAGTAAATAAAGACTTTACATTGATGTTTATCTGGTTGTATAATCATTTCTATCTGGATGATCTGATTATTCTGAATACCCCCAACAATTAAGATGAATATTATAGGGTAATGACAATAATGGAAAGGAATGGCATGATACATATTCATGGATAATATGTACATACTGATTATTTGATGATAATGAAAGAAAAGCTTCAGACTTTACCACTTACAACATTGAGGGAAATTGCTAAAGATAAGAATATTAAGGGGACCAGCACGATGAAAAAGGCAGAACTTATTGAAGCATTGCTTGCACTTCCTGAGAATGAGTCAGGAAATGACAGGAATGACAGAAGCGATAAGCATGCAGTTAAGACCGGTACAAGCGATGATACTGTGAAACAGGAATATGATCCCGAACTTGTGGACACTTCATCGGAAGCTAACGGAATACTTGAGGTACTTGCGGAAGGTTATGGATTTATAAGATGTGCCAATTATCTTCCGGGAGAAAATGACGTATATGTGTCACCTGCTCAGATTAAGAGATTCGGACTTAAGACAGGTGACGTTATTATAGGTAATAAGAAGATTAAGAACCAGGGAGAAAAGTTCAGTGCTCTTCTTTATATAAAATCAGTCAACGGTTATTCCGTTGCCGAGGTGATGAGAAGACCTTCTTTTGAGAAGCTTACACCTATATTTCCTAATGAACGTCTTCATATGGAAATATCTTCAAGTAGTACGGCTATGAGGATTGTTGATCTGATTTCACCAATAGGAAAGGGACAGCGAGGAATGATTGTTTCCCAGCCTAAGGCAGGTAAGACCACATTGCTTAAGCAGATAGCCAAATCAATTACCACCAATAATAAAGAAATGCACCTTATTATACTTCTTATAGATGAACGACCTGAGGAAGTAACCGATATTAAGGAATCAATACAGGGTGACAATGTAGAAGTAATATATTCAACATTTGACGAATTGCCTGAGCATCATAAGAGAGTTTCCGAAATGGTTATAGAAAGAGCCAAGAGACTTGTTGAGCATAAGCAGGATGTATGTATACTTTTAGACAGTATTACAAGACTTACAAGAGCCTATAATATTGTGGTTGCACCAAGTGGAAGAACATTGTCGGGAGGTCTTGATCCTTCATCACTTTATATGCCAAAGAGATTTTTCGGAGCGGCAAGAAATATGAGGGAGGGTGGTTCACTTACAATTCTTGCAACAGCACTTGTAGATACCGGAAGCAAGATGGATGATGTTGTATACGAAGAATTTAAAGGTACAGGTAATATGGAACTTGTTCTTGACAGAAAACTGTCAGAGAAGCGTATTTTTCCTGCAATAGATATTGTTAAGTCAGGAACCAGAAGAGAAGATCTGCTTCTTTCCGAAGAAGAACAGGAAGCTGTTGATATTATGAGAAAAGCACTTAATGGCATACGTTCTGACGAAGCTGTTGAGAGAATTATAGACATGTTCTCAAAGACACGCAATAACAAGGAATTCTGTCAGTATATTAAGAAGACGAGATTGATTTAGGAGACATGAGGATAAAATGAAAAAAACAGTAAAAGTCATAGCTGTAACAAGCCTTAGTATTACACTTATAGGTTGTCTTGCATTTATATATATTCTTTTGAGAACTAATATAATTTTTAAAAATCAGACCGTTGCAGATGCCGGAATAAAAGACAATATCAAGCTTGAAGATGTTAGTAAAATAACAGTAACATACAAAGGAGATAAGGCTTTTGCGGGCGGAAGACTTTCAAAGGCGGACTTCGTTGTTGAAGTTACCGAAAACAACGGCAGAAAAGTAGAAATTAATGATTACAAATGTGCTGCTTTTGATGGAGATTACAGACTTAAGGAAGGAAATAATGAAATTGTTTTTTCCTACGGTGAGAATACAGCTTCTGTAGAAGTTGAAGCCGTTAATCCGATGTATCTCGGACTGTATGCACCTACATACGAATATAAGGCAGCCAATAAGGATAAATCAGCATCCAAGGTGGACAAGATTGAGAATGGTAATCTTTCGTATGCTGAGGCACTTGATAATGTGGCATTTACCGGAGATTCACAGATTGCAGCCCTCATTTCATATAATCTTCTTGAACAGAGCAATGTTGAAGCACTTGTAGGGGCATCTGCCGACTATATGGATGAAAAATTCAGACTTATCGTTGCAAAGGCAACAGGAAAGGATGCCATTGTTGTACATTATGGTATTAATTCTTTGTCAGCATCGGCAGAAGAACGTGAAAGGAGAATTAGCCAGTATACAGAGCTTTTAAGCCGTCTTAAGGCTGAAGTACCGGATACAAGAATAATTGTAAGCGGGGTATTTCCGGTAAGTG